>Ga0209212_1000047_pt1 | contig 252387 bp, 219 predicted proteins | sample RifGroC2_FD_183996 | JGI IMG/M metagenome (GOLD analysis project Ga0209212, IMG submission 183996) | Groundwater microbial communities from Rifle, Colorado, USA - Groundwater C2 (SPAdes) (version 2) | ecosystem: Environmental > Aquatic > Deep subsurface > Groundwater | place: Rifle, Colorado...
TCCCGTTGATCAAAGGCACGCTGGTCAGCCGCCCAGCGGACACCATCGTCGAGGAAGCCCAGGCTCTGGAAGAAATGGGCGTTCAGGAATTGATCTTGATCGCCCAGGATACCACCGACTACGGTCACGACCTTGGCGTGCACGACGGGCTGCCGGATCTGCTCGAACAGCTCCTGGCGAACACTTCGATCCCCTGGATTCGCATTATGTACGCCTTTCCGGGCTATGTCACCGACCGACTGATCGAAGTCATGGCAGCCAATCCGCGAATTTTGCCATACCTAGACATGCCGTTACAGCACGCCCACCCGGAAACGCTCAAGCGCATGCGCCGACCCGCCAACATGGACTGGGTCCATAACACGGTGGCAAAAATGCGCGCCGCCATTCCCAACCTGTCCCTACGCAGCACCTTCATCGTTGGTTATCCCGGTGAAACCGAAGAAGAATTCAATACGCTCCTCGATTTCCTGCGGGAAATCAAGCTGGATCACGCTGGCGCTTTCACTTTTTCTTACGAAGAGGGTACGGCTTCCCAGCCGCTCGGAGATCCTATCCCGGCAGAGGTTAAAAAGGAACGTTACAAGCAGTTTATGCTGACCCAGGAGACCATTTCCCTCTCACGCAATCAAGTCCTGATTGGTAAAGTGTTGGACGTGATGGTGGAGGGAGAAAATAACGGCATTTCAGTCGGCCGTTCCTACCGCGACGCCCCGGAAATTGACGGATATGTCGTCATCAACGATAAAGCGCCAGTCGGAAAGATCGTACCGGTTTTGATCGGTGGCGCCATGCCCCACGATCTGAACGGAACCCTGGTTCAGCCTTGACCTCGAAGCCATAATTGGCTATACGCATGACAAAAAACGACCGCCTCGCTCTGGTACTCGCATTTTTTACTCTGGCAGCGGTGTTTTTGGTCACTCAACAAGCCTTCGAAGGACTGCCGCACATCGAAGATGAGTACGCTTATATCTGGCAGGCGCAAACCGCAGCCCACGGCGACCTGACGCTCGCGTCGCCAGTTTGCCCTAAGTGCTTTCTTCAGCCATTCGTCGTTGATTATCAAGGCTTGCGTTTTGGCAAATATCCGCCGGGCTGGCCGGCTGCCCTGTCGATTGCCATCCGACTGCACCTGCGTGACTGGCTCAATCCATTTCTGGCAGCCTTGTGCGTGTGGCTCACCTACCGGCTGGTCAAACGCCTGCTCGATGAAAAAGCCGGGCTGCTGGCAGCCTTTCTAACCCTCACATCGCCTTTCTTCCTGATCAATGGCGGCACGCTGCTATCGCACATCTGGTCTTATTTCCTGACGCTCACCTTTATTTTGAGCTGGTTGGATGCCACATCGGATGGGAATCCACTGCCCGGCTGGCTGCCAGTCACAACCGGTGGATTGTCGCTTGGACTGCTGGCGCTCACCCGCCCATTGACTGCGGTGGGCGTAGCGTTGCCATTTTTCATCCATGGAATCGGCTTACTCATTCGCGGGAGCAAACGAATCCGGGCGCACGTTCTGTTCCTGGGAGCTATCACTGGCATCCTGGCCTTGATCATCCCGCTCTGGCAGTACGCCGTCACCGGCGACCCGCTGCTCAACCCTTATTCGTTATGGTGGTCCTACGACCGGCTGGGCTTTGGCCCTGGAATCGGGCGGCAAGCAGGCGGTAATGACCTGCACTGGGCTTACATCAATGGGAAAGCTTCGCTGCGGGTTGGCGCCAGCGACCTGTTTGGCTGGCCCATGATCTCCTGGCTGCTCATGCCGTTTGGGTTGATCGCCATGCGGCGCAACGGCAAGGGGCTGGTGGTCAGCTCCGTGTTGGCCTCACTGGTACTGTTATATACCCTTTACTGGATCGGTTCGTGGGTGTTTGGGCCGCGCTATTATTTCGAGGGGATCATCAGCGCAGTGTTAATGACTGCGGCGGGAGTTCAATGGCTGGCCAGGAGGATCAAACCAATTTCCGCTCCCTTGCGCGAGCGCATTTTAGCTGGCGCCCGTTTTGGGCTCACCGCAGCGGTCTTGTTGATCCTGATCGCCGGAAATTTACGCTATTACCTGCCCTTGCGTTTCCAGCAAATGACACAACTATACGGGATTTCTCGCCAACAACTGCAACCGTTTCAACAACCCGGAGCGGTTTCGCTCACGCCAGCGCTGGTGATTGTGCATCAAATGCAAACCTGGCGGGAGTACGCCGTTCTGCTCGAACTGGCGGACCCCTACCTCGAGACCCCATTTATTTTCACCTACAGCCGCGGTCCGGAGCAAGACCAGAGCGTGATCGATGCTTATGCGGAGCGGAGCGTATACCATTATTACGCCGACGATCCGTATGCGCTTTATAAAACTCCGCGTTGATGTTCCTCTCCCCTCTGGGATCGCATAGCACCCTGCGGGGAGGTAAGGTGAGGGAAATTGGTTGGCCCGAATTCAAAGCATGATTTTGGAAGCAAATGGCGCAAAATCTACCTGGAATGGGGCAAACGCACCAAAACAGCAGATGAAATGCTTCATGGTGCGTTCAAAGTTCGAACGCACCCTACTTCTCTGTAAGCATAGGCAGCATGACAAAAGTTTCTAGTAGGGTGTGTTCGCCCCGAGCAAGAACGCGAAACTTTGATACAAGTCGCCTCTGTTTCGAGAGACTTGGGGCGAACGCACCAATTTAATGGATGAAATACCTCAAGGTGCGTTCACCCACAGGGCGCAAAAACCGCGAAAACCGAACGCACCCTACTTCTTCGGTCAGCATAGCAACAAACATATTACGCCGCGCGAGCGATCGCCGTCAGCAACAACACGACGAGGGACAGGACAATATTGATCGTCAACACTAGCGATTCGCGTTTGCGCAACGCCAGGTCTTTTGCAGCATCCAAATTATGTCCGGCAGCGCGCAGCAGCGCCATCCGCCGCAAGGACGGCATGATTCCCCAGGTCAAATAAGCCCCCATAAGAACCATGAGGCCGATCAAAATATGCTTAATCAGAATCGCCACCGACCAGGCATTGGATATTGCTAAAAACCCCCCATAGGCCGGATGGGCGCTCATCTGGAACATGCCTGTAGCGACCAGCACCGCCAGGCTCAACCAGCCAATCCGTTGTAGCCCTGCCTGCAAGCGGTCAAGCAGCGCGGCGTAATCACCGGGCTGCAGCGTGCGCCCGGCCGCCGGAATGACCAGCACCGATAATGCGATCAAACCACCAACCCAGGTGACAGTGGCAACGATATGCAGCCAGTAGGCCAGCGCCAGGCCAAAATCCGGAAGGTCCACTGTCAAGCTCCTTAAAGGTTTAGACCGGGATCAGGGAGTCGGAGTGGTTTCGACCAAGGTTGGAGTCTCCAAAGACGTGGGGACTCCAGGCGTCAAGGTGCCAGGCGTCGGGGTGACGGTTGGAACCGGCGTCGCTCCGTTCTCAGCAGGCGGCGGTCCGCCAGCGCACATTTCAGCCGCAGAGGTGGCCTTGGTTTGTAAATCGGGCGGGCTGGAAAATTGCAAGGCTGCTTCGTATTGAATCTGCGCATCGCAATACAGGGAGTCCATCACCAGCTTATCGCCGTAACCGATCAATGCCTGGCGGTAACGTTCGGTGGCAGTCATGCCGGAAGAATCGCGCAGATTGGGCAGCGCCGGGTAAATTTCAGCAAAATAGGCAATCACCTTCGGCCAATCGATCTTCCAAAAACTGGCGGCGGCAATATATTGCCGCGCCCAGATGCGATAATTATTGGCATCCACATCCAGCGGGGCAAAGCGTTCGGCCAGCGTCAGGTGATAAATGCCAACCTCCAATTCGCCCTCATTGAGGATATTCTGAACGCCAAGGAAACGCAATGAAATGTAGTACATACCATCCAGGTCAACCGCCCGGTAGGTGAGATTCAAATCACGCAGCGCCTCGATGGAAGCAATTGCACCTTTCCAATCCTGGTTGGCCATGGATTGCTGAATATTGGCGAATATTTCGGCTTCGCCGCGTAGATCAGGCGTTGGCGCCAGGGTCGGTGTGGGTTCTGGTGTGGGTGTCAGGGCCAGTGACATTTCCAGCATGGCACGTGCAAGTTGGTCAGCAGCGCCGGGAAAATTAGGATCGGTATGGATGACATACTCGAAGCGCTTTTTAGCCGTTTCATAGCGGCCTGCCTGCAAATCCACCAGGCCAAGTTGATACTGGTTGGTGGCAACCATCACCTTTTGGTCCAGCTGGGCCTGCAACCGCAGGTTTACGCCGGCCCGATACCCTAACAGACCACCTAGCCCAGTCCCGATGAGCAAAATCAGGATTCCGATGAGATACACACCCATACGGTGGCGTTTTTTTAGTGAAACTTGCCCGGTCTCAGCCTGAATTCCTTCACCTGGAGCCGGTTCGATGGGGTCTGGCAGTGTCATGCGGGCAATTATACCCCACTATAAACGCAGAATCAGGCGTAGCTCAGGCCATACCAATGGAATAGCTACCAGCATACCGGCCGTGAGCGCGACCCCGCTCTGCAATAGCGGATTCTGGCCGGCTAACCAGGCCATTAACAACCAGACGACGGCACCGCTGGCAGCAGCAGCTAAAAAGGCGCGCAGCAGGCTGCCCCCCGCTTTCACCGATCCAATCAGTTTACGATTGAGCAGCACCAGCAACAATACTGCCTCCGCCGTGAATGCAATCGAATCGGACAGGCTGATACCCGCCGCGCCCAGTACCCGGTAAAGCTGTGTTCCCAGCACGATATAGAGCACCAGAGTGAATCCGGCAGCCGCCAGTGGTGTCAGCGCATTTTGCCGAGCGTAGAAGGAGCGGGCAAACACCTCGACCAGACTTTGACCGAGCAGCCCGGCCAGGTAGGCACGCGTCACCCACATCAGCAAGTCGGTGCCAACCGCATCGAAACCAAAAGCCAGCGCCAGCAGCGGCTTCAGCCCAAAGGAAAGGATGACCGCAATCGGCAGCGTCAAAGCGATCAGCACCCGCACTGCGCGTTCGATGGACTGTTGAAATTCTTCGCGGCGTTCCATGGCAGCATGTTCTGCCAGCGTTGGCAGTAACGCGGTGCCAATTGCCGTCCCGATGAGCGTCTCCGGCACTTGAAAGAGCATCCAACCGTAAGTTAACGCCGTAACCGCACCGGCTTCCAGGCGGGACGCCAGATTATCCCGCACCAGAAAAATCAGCTGGATAAAGAACATGGTTGCCAGACGCGGACCCATCAGCCGCAGCACTTTGCGCACCGGCTCTGTCTTGAGTCCCAGGCCAGGACTCCAATGGAATTTGTATTTCAATAACCCGGGGATCTGGATGCCAAGATGCAGCAATGCGCCAATAATTACGCCGTAAACCAGGCCGTAAACTCCCAGGCCCATTGCCGGCAGCGTCATCGGGCCGATGGCATAACCTTGCTCAGGAGAGAGGATCACTGCTCCAAAAATTTGGCCGATATTGTAGAGCAGCGGCGCAATGGCTGGTAGAAGAAAATGCTGATTGGCCTGCAAACCTGCCATCACCAAACCGCTGATCGAGAAAATCAGCGTGGCGAACAGGTTAAGCCGCATCAGGTTGGTGACCAGCACCTGCTGCTGCTCATTAAAACCGGGGGCAATCCCGAGTTCCCAGCGCACCAGCGGATGTGCGACGATGGCCACCACAATCGCCAGCGCTCCCGTTACCAGGAAAGCCAGGTTGGTAATCTTGCTGAACAGATCCCAGGCCGTCGAACTTCCGTCTCGGCTAAGCTGTTCGGTCAAAACCGGGATGAAGGCTAATGCCAAAGCACCGCCCGAGATCAACGCAAACAGCAGATCAGGCAGATTGTTCGCAACATTGAAGGCATCCAATTCAGCAGAAAGGCCAAACTGACGCGCAATGACCACCTGGCGAACAAATCCCACTACTTTATCCAGCGCGAAAAAGCCGGTCAGCAGGAAGGTAATGCGGGTGACTCGCGATAACTTCATGCGGAATTATCCGAGCGCCACATCCAACAGCATCATCACCGCGAATCCGAGCATGACACCCAGGGTCGAGATATCGGAATACTTCCCGGACTGCGCGGTTGGAATTAATTCCTCGACGCAGACATAGATCATAGCGCCGGCGGCAAAAGCTAGCGCGTATGGCAAAAGTGGCTGAATAAAAAATACAGCAGCGGCACCCAACATGCCTGCCAGCGGCTCCACCATACCGGACGCCTGACCCAATAGGAAGGATTTTCTGCGAGAAAGGCCCTCACGCCTTAACGGAACCGAGACTGCCAATCCTTCCGGGAAGTTTTGGATACCAATCCCGATCGCCAGCGCGATGGCGGATGCGGTGGTTGTATTCGTAAGTCCTGAGGCTGCTGCGCCAAATGCCACGCCCACCGCCAGACCTTCCGGCAAATTGTGCAGCGTGATTGCCAGGGTTAATAGAACCGAACGCTGCCAGGAGGTCTTAATACCCTCGGTTTCGCCAACCGCTAGCGCCTGGATGTGCAGGTGTGGTAATATCTGGTCGACGATATACAGGAATCCCCCACCCAGCAAAAACCCGACCAGTGCCGGCAGCCAACTGGGCATTGCGCCGCCTTCGGACATGGCGATCGCCGGCGCGAGCAACGACCAATAACTGGCGGCTATCATGACGCCGCTGGCAAAGCCAAGCATGCCGTTTAATGTACGTGGATGAATATCCTTTGCAAGGAATACCCCGGCAGCCCCAAGCGCTGTCACACCCCAGGTAAAAAGGGTCGCAAATAGCGCCTGAATGACCGGGCTGAAGTTCATAAAGAAGTTAATCATAGGCCTCCCTGATTGGAGCCATCCATCTAACAAGAATGAGAGCGAAAGCCCCGATATTCAACCGTTATGGCTGAAGGATAATATAATCCATTCTATGACAAAAGTCGGTAAATTATATATCGTAGCCACTCCAATTGGCAACCCGCGCGACATCACCTTGCGGGCGTTGGATATTCTCAAAGAAGTTGACGGAGTTATTTGCGAAGAACGGCGGGAAGGCAGCACGCTTCTGAAAAGGCTGGATTTGCCAGAGCGTGAATTGATCACGCTCAATGAGCATAATGAGGCCGAGGCGACTGCTGACCTGGTCATTCGCATGTTCAAGGGGGAAAGTTTTGCTTTGATATCGGACGCCGGCACACCGGTTTTCGCCGACCCGGGCGCCTATTTGATTCAGGAAGCCAGTATGAGCGGGCTGCAGGTGGTACCCATTCCGGGACCCTCCTCATTGATGGCGGTGCTCTCGATCCTCGACTTCAAGCTGGGCAAATTCGTTTTTGGCGGGTTTCTCTCACGGGTTCCCGACCAACGCCGCCAGGAATTGACCCGTCTGCGCGGGCTGCGTTTGCCGGTGGTGCTGATGGACACGCCTTACCGGTTGGCAGCCCTGCTGGACGATGTGGAAAAAACCTTTGGCAAAGGTCAGCGGTTGACGCTTGGCTTTGACCTGACCCAGGAAACAGAGTTGATCGTGCGCGGCACGCCGGCTGAGGTCAAAAAAGCCATCGGGCCGCGCAAAGGCGAGTTCATGCTGGTCGTGCACGGGTCGCCAGGTTAAAAAACTGAATTTATTAAACACTGGAATTATTTTCGGGGTGGTGACAATTACATTAATCACAAGTAAAAATGGTGGATACCTGTTTTGTTTACCAAGGAAGAGGATCAATAGAATGAAACCCGAGCCAAAGGTTATCAATGCAGATGCAGGGGAAAAAGAATATGTTCAGCTTTTGGGTGGCTCACCCGAAAGTATATCGATGCGATCGGGCAAGGTTGTACTTCAGCCAGGCAAGACTGTTGGAAAACACAGCACTAAAAGCAATGAAGAGCTTCTCATATTGTTAGAGGGCGAGGGGTTGTTTATGCTAAGCGACGGCAAACATCTAGAAATGAAGGTCGGTTCGGTCTTATATTGTCCGCCTGATACCGAACACGATGTCAAGAACACGGGTTCGACCCCGCTGCAGTATATCTACGTAGTGGCAAAGGCAAATTGACAAGGTCAATCCTACGCTAGTGCTAACCTGGCTAACTGGTGCGAATGTCATGTCACCAGCAAGAATAATAAATGTTCCTCCGGGAATTGAATTCCATTCTGTTTGGTTAACAGCTCGCCATTTTTAGCGCCCTCAAAGCCCGTAAGGTAACCCATTTATTGGCTTCTTTCTTTTTGCCAAAATCAGCCTTGATTTTGCCCTGGTAGTCGTATTCCAACAGCCATCGTCCGTTTGAATCCTGCTTATCACGAATGATCTGCAGCGCATTTGCCAGACGCGGATCCTGGCCGTAGCCCAACCCAACTATGGCTTCCACCAGTTGCAGCAAATCGGTGACGTAAAATACCGGGAAGCCGAACTTCCACCAGTTCCCGCTCGTTTTTGGGGCGTATGGATGCGGGTATTCGGCTGTCGCCGGGTCGATAGTGAAAATAAAATCGACCCCGGCTTTGATTGCGGTATTGACGAGGGGAGTGCGACGTTCAAGCGGCAGAGCGGCAAATGCCATCAACACTTTGACCGCCCCCCAGGCACAGGACGCGCCGTCATTTGCACCACAGGCAAATAACGGCCCGCACTTCCCCGCATAATAACGCACTCCGGCGTCCTTTTGGCCCATCGGTGCGATTCCTTCACCAGTAACGCTGCGCGCCATCCATTCGAAAGCCCTATCCACACTTGGGTCATTGAAACCCATCACGGTCAAAGCCCAACACATATTGCCCTGCAAGCAATCAGCCGTCCCCGAAGGAGCGCCAGAGGCTGATATTTGCCCGTAAGGTGTCAGCGCCTGATCGAGATAATACCGGCACGCCCGCTGGATGCGCTCATCCTGACTGGCTGAAGCACCAAGTTGAGCCAGCAAGTTGAGCGCCCATACCGTTGAAAAGTATTTGGGGTTATACCCTGGACCTGGCCCTTCCCAGTATCCTGGCTCGCTCATGGCATCCAGAACTTGCGCTATGGGTCCAGCGGTATGTGCTTTCATGCGAGCGGAGATGAGGGATGGATCATCCGGAGGCAAATCCAACAGGTCACGCATAGCAAGGTATGCTGCGCCAGGATCAGCCGGATCGAGCAGCCAGTCCAGTGTCGATTCTTTTATTAAATTCGGACTATTCATTGCAGATTCCCTCCCTAAATCGCTTTCAGGGGTTGTTTACGAATCCGGGTAGTCCATCCCTCACCATTTTATTATACGGACATTAGGCGGCGCTAAACCTGCACAATTTTCAACGGTTGCAAAATCTGGTTTATTTTTTCTTGACAAGATGGATCAACTGGTTAAACTGAATGTGTCCCCATTAATTCAACAAAACTCAGGAGAGCAGCATGGCAACTTTCACGCGTATGCCGAATTATGATGTGCGCAATGATGGCGCCGGTCCGTATGCAATTTTTTATTGCGATAGCTGCGGGCGGGAATTTCGCAGCCAGCCTAATATTGGCCAGGTGATCAAACAGGACCTTGGCAAGCAAGCTCTGGGTGGGCTGCTGAGGAAAGTTCCTCTGGTTGGGCAGCAGGTGGCTGAAAGCGTCGTTGGCGAGGATGCCCGTTATTCCATGAAGCTGGATCAGGGTCAACTGGAAAAAGCCTGGGAACAGGTAGAGATGCATTTCCGCCAGTGCCCAACCTGCAGCCGCGTCGTGTGCCTGTCGGATTTCGATTCGCAGGCAGGATTCTGCAATGACGACAGCCCGCGTCAGGGCGAGATTGCCGAATCACGCGGGACGCAGGCTGGAGCTGCCCTAAAAGGTTTTGCCAGCGCGTTCGGATTAGGTGACGCTTTGAAAGGCGTCTCGGACGCGGTCAGCCGCGCCCAGGAGATCACCACAGCTAAATGCCCAAGTTGCAGCGCCACCGCCCCGGCAGGCACTAAATTCTGCCCGGAATGCGGTACGGCAATGATACAGCCAAGCGTGTCAACCTGCCCGAAATGCGGCACCGAAACGCACGGCGCGAAATTCTGCCCAAACTGCGGCGAAAAGATGGAAGTCAAGCCGCTGGTGACTCATTGTCCCGAGTGCGGCACGGAAACCATGGGCGCCAAGTTCTGCCCGAACTGCGGCAAGAAGTTGGGGTAAAGTAGGAAACCAAAGGACCCGCACCTGCCCTCTCATAAAAAGGAGGGGTTTTCTCCGCGTACTCCGCGCCTTCGTGGTGAAACAATACCACCCGCTTTCGCGGGCGACCTCTCACCTGCCTTCTCATAAAAAACGAGGGGCCTTCTCCGTGTGCTCTGTGGTCTCCGTGGTGAGAAATAAAAAATCCGCTTACGCGGATTTTGTGCCCCCAGAGAGATTCGAACTCTCGTTTTAGCCTTGAAAGGGCTGCGTCCTGGTCCCCTAGACGATGGGGGCGGCAACGAGCGAAATTCTACCATCCTACCCGGCAGCGGTCAAGGAATTGAGCGCCCAATATTCAAAATATCTCGCTGCCCCACTCGGTTTGCGGCTTGACTAACGCAGCAACATCCTTGCCCGGATCATTGACCATGCGGCTGACGCGGTAGGCGGTCATTTCCTCGGCTGGATACGGCCGCAACAATTTCAGCAGCGACTCATTCGACCCGTCCCTTAGCCAGTTCCAGACAGTCTGTGGGTTCAAAATCACCGGCATGCGGTCATGCACCGGCGCAACCCGGGCATTGGCTTCGGTGGTGATGATGGTGCAGGTCTTCAGTTCATCGCCCTCCGGCGACTGCCAGAACTCCCACAGCCCGGCAAATGCGAACGGCCCACCATTTGTCAGGTGTAAATAATACGGGATCGACGGACTCTTCGTTCCAGTCTTCTGCCATTCATAGAACCCGTCCGCCAGAATCAGGCAGCGGCGGTGGGCAAAAGCGCTGCGAAAGGACGGTTTTTCAGTCACTGTCTCCGCGCGAGCGTTGATCAATTTACTGCCGATCGAAATGTCTTTCGCCCAAGAGGGTACCAATCCCCAACGCATAAACTCCACCGTGCGAGCAGCGGCATCCGTAATGACCGCTACCGGCTGTGTGGGAACAATGTTATAGCGCGGCATCAATTCTTCCGGCATCTCGCTAAGGCCAAAAGCCTGTCGTAGTTCGACCGGTTCCAAAGTTAGTGAATAGCGTCCGCACATGGTCACCTCCTCCGCCATCAGCGCTTACTTCTGGATATAATATTACCATCCCATCGCCTTGAGGTGAAAATGCCGAATCCTATCGTTGAGTGCATCCCGAATTTTTCGGAAGCCCGTCGCCCCGAGGTTGTAGCCGAGATTCTCAGCGCGCTCGAATCCGTCCCAGGGGTACATGTCCTCGACCGCCACTCCGACATGGACCACAATCGCACGGTGATCACCCTAATCGGCGCGCCGGCAGCGGTGGAAGAAGCTGCTTTTCAGGCGATTGCCAAAGCCGGGCAACTGATCAACCTGGATGAACATACCGGCGCCCACCCGCGCATTGGCGCTACCGATGTAGTCCCCTTTGTGCCCATCAGCGACGTCACCATGCAGGAATGCGTCGAAATGGCGCGCCGGTTGGGTAAACGCGTCGGCAGCGAGTTGAACATTCCCGTATATCTCTACGAGGAAGCTGCAACTGCCCCCGAACGTACCAATCTGGAGAACATTCGCCGCGGGCAGTACGAAGCGCTTAAAGAAGAAATCAATATCCACCCCGAACGTAAACCGGACTTTGGGCCAAGCACCCTTGGCACAGCGGGGGCGACCGTCATTGGCGCGCGCCAGCCGTTGATTGCTTTTAACGTGTACCTGACTACCAACGATACCTCGATTGCTCAGAAAATTGCCCGCGTCGTACGCCATTCTTCAGGCGGAATGCGTTTTGTCAAAGGGATGGGCGTTTTGGTGGAAGGCCGCGCGCAAGTGTCGATGAACATGACCAATTACCGCCAAACTCCGCTGGCGCGGGTGGTCGAAATGATCCGGCGGGAAGCGGAACGCTATGGTGTTGCCATACACCATTCAGAACTGGTCGGTTTGATTCCACAGGAAGCGCTCAACGACGCTGCTACCTGGTATATGCAGTTGGATGGTTTTTCAGCCGAGCAAATTCTCGAGCAGCGCATGATGCAAATGATGCGCGCTGTTGGGACTGCAGCAAGCGCCCCGGAAGCATCCTTCCTGGATGAACTGGCATCCGCCAATCCAACCCCGGGCGGCGGTTCGGCAGCGGCGCATACCGGTGCTGCGGCGGCAGCGCTGGTTGCCATGGTGGCAAGGGTCACGCTGGGAAAGAAGAAATACGAAAACGTCAAAGAGCGAATGTGGGCGCTGGTCGAAAAGGCCGAAGCCCTGCGCGCTGACCTAGCCGCCGGCGTCCAGCGCGATTCAGACTCTTTCATCGCGGTGATGGAAGCCTTCAAGCTGCCAAAAGATACGCCAGAACAAATCGAAGCACGCAACCAGGCGATTCAATCTGCGACCCTAGTAGCCGCCCTGGTGCCGCTGGAAGCCGCCAAGCACTGCCTGGCCGTGCAAGGGCTGGCGTTGCAGGCTGCCGAACTTGGCAACCTCAATGCCATATCCGATGCTGCTTCCGGAGCCACCCTGGCGCGCGCCGCCCTGACCTGCGCAGCGTACAATGTGCGCATCAATACGAACGGATTGGATGACGAAGCTGCTAAAATCTCCCTGCTCGATGAAATTCGCGCGGTGGAAAACCAATCCGTTGAACTCGAAAAACGCCTGCTCGCACTGTTGGCCGAACGCGGCGGAATGAACCTCGATTAATCCCATTTCGAAAGGACACTTATTCAACATGGGTCTCAAACCCGATCATTGGATTCGCAAGATGGCGCTGGAAGCCAACATGATTAACCCGTTCGAGGATGGCCAAAAGCGCAATGGGGTCATCTCATATGGAGTTTCGTCTTACGGGTACGATATCCGCGTGGCAGACGAATATAAAATTTTTACCAATGTTTTTTCCGCAATCGTGGACCCCAAAGATTTCAACCCTAAATCGATGATCGACTTCAAAGGGGATGTATGCGTGATTCCGCCGAACTCCTTCGCACTGGCGCGCACTGTGGAGTATTTCCATATTCCGCGCGGCGTGCTGACAATCTGTGTTGGCAAATCGACCTACGCCCGCTGCGGTATCATTGTCAATGTGACGCCCTTCGAGCCCGAATGGGAGGGTTATGTCACGCTCGAAATCTCCAATACCACCCCCTTGCCCGCCAAAATCTATTCCAATGAGGGCATTGCCCAGGTGTTGTTCTTCGAAGGCGATGAACCCTGTGAAATTTCGTATGCGGATAAAAAGGGCAAGTATCAGAACCAGCAGGGCATTTTATTGCCCAGATTGTAACCGTTTTAGCATGGATTAAAAACAATACGCTTCAACATACTGGAGCGTATTGTTAGTTTATTATCCTGGAATCCGCTTCTGCTCTGCCAGCCAACTGATCAATTCCGGCATGCGGTAAACCTGTTTCCAGATGTCATGGCCGCCTTCAGGGATGATCGTCAAACGTGAATTGGCACCGGCAGCCTTGTGTTCTTCGGCAAGAACCACCGCTTCCCGTAGCGGAATGATGGGATCGGCATCGCCGTGGAAGATCCACATCGGGACGGCCGCCAACGTCCGGGCGCGTTCGGGAAAGCCGTAAAACCAGGCTCCGCCGCCGCTGATCGGGACCAGAGCGGAAAACCGGTTCGGGTAGGTAGCCCCAAGATGCCAGACACCAAATGCACCCATGCTGACACCGGTCACCGCGACCCGATTCTGGTCGACCGAATACCGGTCGCATACCTCTTTCAAAAGAACATCCAGAGCTGGAAGGTAATCTGACCACCAGGTCTCTGCCGGGCAAAGAGGCGCGACCACAACGAACGGGTATTCAACTCCGGCTTCGATAGTGGCGGGTAAATCTGCTTTGAGGATTTCTTCCGGGTTGGTTCCGCGGGCAGATGCGCTGTGCAGCGATAAAATCAATGGCCAGGTGCGTCCGGGTTCAACCCCGTAATCACCTGGCAGAAAAATCTGATAGGATAACTGGTAAGTTTGCGGGATGACCGTTTGAAAGGCGATAAATTGATGCTTCATGCTGCGGATCAAACCCCTGATATGAAAATGGTAGCGCAGACGTGGATTCGGCCCCTCTCCGGATTATCCTGACTATCTTGTTTAAGTATAATCCACTCGTCAGGCAATTGGATTGATTCTAAGATTTAGGATGCGACAACCATGCCAACAACACTGTCATCCAACCATTTCCTGCTTACACTGCATCCCGAAACCGGAAAATTCGACCTGCAAAGCGCCGGCGCCAATCGGATTGCCCTGTCCGGGTGCCAGATGCGAATAGAAACCAGTCAGCCGGGCAGCAAAATTACGTTGCCGCTCGATCATTGGGATATCCATGCACCGGTCGGCGAAGCCCCTGACATGGGCGCTCATGGTGAAATGCTGAGTCTCCAGGTAGAGCAAACCTTACCGCATCCGGGTCTGAAAGTCACAGTTACCTTCGCGCTCAGTCAGGACCACCCATTGTTTTTGTGGAAAATCCGGCTCGAGAATACCAGCCGGGAAGCCATTCGCATCGACAAAATCGAGTTTCTGCGAGTCGGCGGCCAGGATAAATTCGGTTCACTTGATTTTCCACCCAACCCCCAGTGGTCGTTTTACAGTAACGGCTGGCAGTCCTGGTCACCAACCGGCGCTTTCCCCAACGGCCAACCCATGCGCATTTCACGGCTCGGTTTTTTGCAGCAGCCGATGATCATCAACCCCGGTACACCCGCATTACGGATGCCAGGTTATTACACGGCCGATTTTTTTGGCGCGCTGGCAGACTTGAAATCGAAAATAGGATTGGTTGCCGGATTCCTGTCACAAAAGAAGCATTTTGGCACCATCGAGGCTGTCCTCTACGATCGCCCATCGCTGGCAATGTGGACCAGCGACGGCGCCCGCCTTGACCCGGATAAAGCGATCGAAACCGATTGGGCGGTCATTACCCCTTTTTCGACCGATGACCCCGATCCGCTGCGCGAATACCTGGAAGCGGTTGCGCGTGAACACAGTGTAACCAGAGAAAAGATTCGCCAGATTCCCACCGGATGGTGTTCCTGGTATCAATATTACACGCGGCTTTCAGCGCCGGACGTCCAGGCTAATCTAACAGCGTTGACGGCTGCCCGCGCCCGACTCCCGCTTGAATTGCTTCAAATCGACGATGGATTCGAGACAATGGTTGGCGATTGGTTTTCTTTCAAGCCTGGTTTTCCCGATGGGGTCGCGCCGCTGGCTCGGGAAATATCTGCACACGGTTGCATTCCGGGTTTATGGCTGGCGCCGTTCATTTTGCATCCGCGTTCGGAATTTGCGCGCAACAATCCTCAATTTATCCTGCGAAATAAGCGCGGCCGAGCGGTCAACGCCGGTTTTGGCTGGAACACGCTGACTACCGGCCTTGACCTGACCGTCCCGGGCGCTCTGGAGGCTGCCTGCGAACCGGTGCGAACTGCAATCCATGAATGGGGCTTCCCCTACCTGAAGCTGGACTTCCTGTACGCGGCTGCCCTACCCGGCCTGCGCCATGACCCAACCCGCACGCGCGCGCAGATCATGCGTCAAGGGATGGAGGCCATTCGGGCAGCGGCCGGCGTCCAGACCTATCTGGTAGGTTGCGGGTTGCCGCTCGGGTCAGGGATTGGCCTGGTGGATGCCATGCGCATCGGAGCAGACGTCAATGGCTCATGGGAACCCGAGATTAAAGGGATTCGTTTCCTTTTCAAGAATGAGCCGGCGGTGCCTTCCGCGCGTAATTCGCTGCATAATATCCTGACCCGGGCTCCCCTGCACAACCGCTGGTGGGCCAATGATCCGGATTGCCTGCTGGTTCGCCCGGATACTCGGTTGACTCTGGCCGAAATCCAATCTTTGGCAACGGCTATCAGCGTCACCGGCGGGTCTCTGCTGATTTCGGATGATCTGACTGTTCTGCCGACTGACCGGCTGAGGATCGCGCAAATCTTGCTGCCGGTGGTTGGCCAACGCGCGGAGGTATTGGATTTACTGGTGGAAACCGCTCCTACCCGGTTACGGCTGCCGCTTTCAGGCGCGCAGGGGAAATGGACAGTAATCGCTACATTTAATTGGAGGGATACCGCCCAGGCTTGGGATTTCAATCCCGCCGATTTTAAACTGTCCGACCAGCCTTGCTGGGTCAGTTTATTTTGGGATGAGCAAATTTTTCAATACACGCCAGGTAGCGCGCTTAAGATGCCAGCCATACCCGCGCACGGTGCAGTTCTGGCAGCTGTAATTCCCTGCATGGATGATTCTGACCCGCTTTACCTGGGGGGTAACCTGCATTTTTCACAGGGTTGCGAGATAGCTGAATGGGCATCAGAACCGCAGCGCTTGCGGTTTTCGGTTGACCTGGGCCGTCAAGCAGAGGGATTTGTCCAACTTTACTTGCCATCCGCGCCCACCCATGCGGAATGCGAGGGCAAGCCGGTGGAATCGCAGGAGTTGGGCGACGGTGCGTTCCGGTTTAATCTGACGGTTGACCGGTCGGCACAAATCGAAATTATTTGGGACGACAATTATGCCGGCCGGTAGCGTCGATGCATTCGATTGTTAATTGCCCAACAAGCAGGATGACGTTTTATGTAGGGTAAACTATAGTTTGCCCAGGCATGACAACCGTCCGGTCCGTTGGGGCAAGCTGAAGCTTACCCTACCTGTCGGTCAGCATGCCGATTTGATGTAGGATAAACTTTAGTTTGTCCAGACATGACAACCGCACGGTTCGGTAGGCATGCTGAAGCTTACCCTACCTGTTGGTCGGCAAGCTAAGTAGATGTAGGATAAACTTTAGTTTATCCAGGCATGACAACCGCCCGGTCCGTGGGGCAAGCTGAAGCTTACCCCACCAGTCGATTAGCAAGCAAATCTGATGTAGGATAAACTTTAGTTTGTCCGAGCTTGCCATTGACCAAGTCAAGCTAGGCAAGCTGAAGCTTACCCTACCTGTCGGTCAGCATGCCAATTTGATGTAGGATAAGCTTTAGTTTGTCCATGCATAACAACCGTCAGGTCCAGAGGGCAAGCTGAAGCTTGCCCAACATGACCTTCAAACCGATCAGGGGCGCCTAACCGGACGCCCCTGATCATGTGTATATATTTTCCGCTCAGGTCAAACTGAACGTTCCATTACTCTCCAGACTTGACCTCGGGTAGAACGGCCTTTATTGCCTTGCGCCCGCGATTCCACTTGCGGATGCCGCGCACCACGAAGAACACCACCAGTCCAACCGGGATTGCGATCGGCAGGCAGAAAACGACAAGCCAGATAGCAACGTCTGCGAGCCATTGATAGGCACGAACCAGGCTCTGCAGCGCGTCACGCGCAACACCCTGGGGCTCCCAACCGCCAATGTTAATGGGTTGAACGCCCTCTTTAGCCTGAATGGTTACGCTGATGGCTGAAAGTCGGGAAGACTGTTCGTAGTATTGGATCTGCCCCTTGAGCACTTCGATCTGCTCGTTGACATTTTTTAATTCGTTGAAGACCGTCAAAACATCTTCGGTGCGAATGGCATTGTCCAGAATTTCGCGCAACTGTTCAGCGGCGTCTTCCAGATTGCGCAGGCGGGATTGCAGGTCCGTATACTCCTGGGTCACATCCTGACCGGAGATATTTTCAAACAAAATGTCATTGACCGGGTCTTCGACGTGCGCTTTGATCTGCGTCAGGGCAGCATCCAGTTGGTCAGCCGGTACGCGCACGGTCACCCGAGCCTCTGGCACCTCGATCCCAGCGGAGGTGGTTGTCTGGTAAAGATTCGAATCGACAACATACCCGCCCATGCCATTGGCCATGGCCATAATATCGTCCATGACAGCGGCCGGATCCACCACGACGATGGAAAGACTGGCGTTACGTATGACCATCCGTTCGGTGAGATTTTGGATTTTCTCTTCCTGGAGTATGGGTTGGCTCGGTTCGATAGCGTAGTCAGCGGCTGGCATAGGTTCTGGTGCGCCCAGGTTTGGGGCCTCGAACCCACCTGATTCACGGCTATCGGTGGTTTTCGCGGCCGAACAGCCTGTAAGCAGCGCCGCAACAATTATCAGGACTAACAAGGTGCGCTTGATCATTTCTCTTCTCCTTTGGGCAATCGGGTTATGGGAAATAGACGCTGAGAACCCAGAGAAAGTTCCGTTTACCAGCCATCCATCAGGCGAGCAGCATGGCGGAAGGGCAGACCAGCAGCAGAAATCCGCTTTTGAACGCTGGCAATATCATATTCCACGCGACGGGCTTCCCAACTGTTTTCGTCTGAGTGATAGATTGCATAGGCTGCCATTGGATTGCGATCGCGCGGCTGGCCAACTGACCCGGGGTTTAGGATGGCTCGCCCCTGGATCGGAGTAAGGACGCCCGGCTGGGGAATACTCCAGTCCACTGTCCCGTTGCCGTTGTGGGTATAAATGATCGGAATATGAGTATGACCGACGATGCAAATTGGCGTTTTGAAAAATGAAAAATTGGATAAAACCGTATTAATGTCGAGCAGATACTCCCAGATCGGGTTACGCGGACTGCCGTGGCTCAATGTTACATTCTGTGTTTCAACCCGGGTGCGAAGCCCCTGGAGAAAACCCAGACTGGCCGGGGAAAGCTGATCACGCGTCCAACTGACCGAGATATTGGCCTCATGGTTGAAGGCTTCCTGATCCAATTTGCCAAGCACAGCCGCATCATGGTTGCCAAGCAAGCAAACTGTATTGGGCAGTTGTCGGATGCGCTCAACGCACACTTCCGGATCAGGACCGTAGCCGACCAAATCTCCCAGACACCAGACTGCATCGACCTGACCCGCGTCAGCTAAAACAGCATCAAGCGCGGTAAAGTTTGCATGAATATCAGAAATAACCAGTATTTGCATTACCTTGCCTGCCCTTGATGCCAATTATATTGTGATTACGAATTCTTGAACCACACCAATGTACGGTCAATAACTGCTTCCGCTACTTCTTCTTTGCTGATTTTTGGCAGCGGGATGGCGGTACCGTCTGGAAAAAGGAATGTCACCCGATTAGTATCCACCTCGAACCCGGCATCTGGTCGGCTAATATCATTGGCAACGATCATATCCAGGCGCTTGCGCTGCAATTTGGCAGCAGCATTGTCCAGCAAGTCACGCGACTCGGCGGCAAACCCCACTACTCGTTTGGGCCACCCATGTTTCTCCCTTTCTTCGCCGATGGACTGGAGAATATCAATGGTCGGCTCCATTTCAATTTCCGGCAGCCCTTTTTCCTTCTTGATCTTATCCGTCGCCGCACGCGCCGGCCTGAAATCAGCCACGGCAGCCGCCATAACCAGTAGATCGGCGTCGGCGGTCGCTTTTTTGACCTCTCTGTGCATTTGATCCGCTGTCTGCACCGCTATGATTTTAGCAAAACAGGGAGCGGGTAAATTCACAGTGGTGATCAAGGTGACATCCGCGCCGGCATCCTGTGCTGCCCAGGCAACGGCATAACCCTGTTTGCCGGAAGAACGGTTGGTCACCAGGCGCACCGGATCGATCGGCTCCTGAGTGCCGCCGGCCGTAACCACCACCTTTTTACCCGCCAGCGGGCCTTTGCGGCTGAGCGCCCACCGGGCTGCAGCGATCACTTCCGCAGGCGAAACCATCCGCCCTGGTCCAACCAGCCCGGACGCCAGGTGGCCTTCCGCCGGCCCGATGAATACCGCGCCGCGATCTTTCAATAATTTTACACTTGCCTGGGTAGCCGGGTGTTCGAACATGCCGGCGTCCATTGCAGGAGCCAGCAGCAGTGGGCAATGGCTGGCTAACGCCGTTAGCGTGAGAAGATTGTCCCCAAAGCCATGCGCCAGTCTGGAAATGGTGTTGGCCGAAGCAGGCGCAATCACCAATAATTCGGCAGCGCGCCCTAACCCAACATGCGTGACATGCCCTTCGCCGCCCCATAGATCGGCTTCGACATAAGCCTTGCGTCCGGTTACAGACTGAAAGGTCAACGGAGTAATGAACTTTGTGGCGCTTTCGGTCAGGATCACATCCACGAATGCGCCGGTTTGAGTCAGGTGGGAGGCTATTTCTGCCGCTTTGTAAGCTGCAATCGAACCAGTGACCCCTAGAATAATGCGTTTGTTTGCCAGCGGGTTAGGCATGTTGTTCCTGATTAAGTTCCCATAATATGCGCAATCCGTCGAGGGTTAACCACGGCGCCAGGATATCGAACACTTTCGTGTTTTCAGAGACCAGTTCAGCCAGGCCGCCGGTGGCAATTACTTTCATTTTGGGACCAAGTTCAGCCTTGAAACGCTTGACCATGCCCTCGACCAGCGAGATATAGCCAAGCATCAAGCCGGATTGCATGCCGTGGACGGTGTTGCGGCCAATGACAGAAGGGGGCATCTGCAAATCGACCCGCGGCAGTTTGGCAGTGCGTGAAGAAAGCGCTTCGGCAGAAATACCAATCCCCGGGGCAATCGCTCCCCCCAGGTATTCACCTTTGGCTGTGATGGCATCGAAGGTGGTCGCCGTGCCAAAGTCAACCACACACGCTGGCCCGCCGTACAATTTGTGAACCGCGACTGCATCCACAATACGGTCTGCCCCGACCGTTTTGGGATCATCCACCAGCAGCGTGATGCCGGTATGGATGGTTTCATCCACGGTGAGCAAAGGCCGGTCAAAGTACCAGCGACAGGCTTGCTGCAGCCGGGACGTAAGTGCCGGGACGACCGATGCCATACTGATGCCATCCAACTGCGCGACGGAACAGCCCCCGTGCTGCAGCAATCCGAGGATTTGAATGCCATATTCATCCGGCATCCGCTCATGGTCGGTCGCCAGACGCCAACGGGCGCCTAATTTCACGCCTTCATACAAGCCAAGAGTGATGTTGGTATTGCCGATATCGATGGTGAGCAGCATAGGTGGTGGAATCAATTTCCTTCGCGGATGGTCTCGATAATTTCAGCTGCATAGTCAAAGCGGTTAAATGCAGGCATGAGGTAAATCCCTTGAGCAAACTGCTTGATCTGATGGATTAATTCTATCGCAATTTCGATTCCTGTACGGGCTTCCCGCTCACCAGAAAGTGTCATTCGGGATTGAACATCATCCGGAATTTCAATGCCTGGCACTTCGTGCTGCAAGAAAGCAGCATGGCGTGCACTGACCAGCGGCAACAACCCGATCAACACGGGTACTTTCAAACCGCCCAGTTCTTCAGCGGCCCGCTCGATGAAGGCTTTTGCAGCTGGAGGATCATAAATCGGCTGGGTCAGAATGAAATCGGCGCCGGCGCGCAGTTTGCGACGTAAATTTTTGATCTCATTGTCAGGATCGGCAGCGGTAAGATTCAAGGCGCAGCCGGCAAAAAACGACGTCGGCTGCCCGATATCCGCGCCGGCATGGTCGACGCCGGTGTTGAAACCCTGCTTGATCAACTTGATCAGCCCGGAAGGAACCAGGTCATAATTGTCCATGGCATCCGGGTAATCACCGATGGCAGTCGGATCACCCATAACCACGAATACATTGCGCACCCCTAGCGCATGGGCTGCCAGCAGGTCTCCCTGAACGCGCAGCAAGTTACGCCCGCGCGTTGGGAAATGCAGCACGGTCTCCATACCAACTTTTTCCTGAATCAAACGGCAAACCGCCCAGGGACTCATGCGCATGCGCGCCATGGGGCTGTCAGCCACATTGATCACATCCGCGCCGGCTTCTTTGAGCAGGCTGGAGCCAGCCATCAGCTTCTGCGCGGTCAATCCGCGCGGCGGATCCACCTCGACCGCGAAAACGAACTGCCCGTTAGCCAATTTCTCAGCCAGTTGGGTTGGCTGCATCCCTTCAGGCGCGGCTTCCTCGCGTTCCACCGCAGTCAGGGTGAAGCCGTTGGGTGCGCTGCCAGATGGAGCGTTTTCAATCGCCTGGTGCATCACCGCAATATGCTTGGGCGTGGTACCACAGCAGCCGCCAATCAGACAGGCGCCGGCATGCCAGAAGGCCAGGGCGTAATCTGCAAAATATTCCGGCGAAGCCGGATACATGATTCGTCCGGCAACCTGTTCCGGCCAACCGGCGTTCGGCATGACCGAGAATTTCCCCTGCGGTACCGCCTGCACCATCTGCTTTAAAATGCGTAATATCTGATTTGGACCGCCGGAGCAGTTTACCCCGATCACATCCGCACCGGCTTCCCTCAACTTTCTGGCCACTTTGGCTGGATCATCGCCAAGCAGCGTCCGATCGTCTCGGGTGAAGGTCATCGAGGCCACCACCGGGATATCCGAATTGATGTCGCGCGCTGCCAGGATCGCTTCGCGCAGTTCATACAAATCGGTCATGGTTTCGATGATCAGCAAATCAACATTGGCGGAGATCAATGCGTCGATCTGCTCGCGGAACACGATGCGGGCTTCTTCAGGCTGGACGCGGCCAAACGGCGCTAACCGTACACCCAGTGGACCGACATCGCCGGCGATCAGCACATCCTTATAGGACGCAAGAACCACCCGCCGCGCCAGTTCCACCGCGTTGGTGTTGATCTCGCTCACCCGTTTTTCCAACCCGTGCTGCGCCAGTTTGTAGCGATTGGCGCCAAACGTATTGGTTTGAATAATATTCGAGCCTGCATCGATGTATTCCCGGTGGATATCCGCTACCAGGGCCGGGCTGGTCAGGTTGAGTTCATCGAAGGATTGGTCAAACGAAACACCGCGCTGGTGCAGCAGAGTCCCCATCGCTCCATCGGAGATCAATGGTCGGTCTGCTTGAATTTTCTCTAAAAATTTGGTTCTGGTTTCCATTTCAACCTCGGCCCAATAACTGTTCGACCCGGCTTTCGCCAACATTAAAGTAACGCGCTGCCGGATGGTGCACAATAATCGCTGCAGTGGACTGCTCCGGAGTCAACTGGTACGCACTGGTCAGGGCCATGCCAAGTTCAGATTCAACCGGCAGCAGCGCAAACACTTTTTCGTGATCCGCTAAATCCGGAATGGCCGGGTAGCCCCACGAATAACGTTTGCCTTGTTCGTCACCCAGTCCCAATTCACGCCGAATGTGACGGTGCAGGTACTCGGCAGTCGCTTCCGCCATTTGAACGCCCAACCCGTGGGTAAAATAGGCTTCGCTGTAATCGCCTGCAGTCTGAAGTTTTTCAGCCCGGCGGCTGGCCTCCTGCCCAACGGTAACTACCTGGAATGCAACAACGTCCATTTTGCCAGAACTCACCGGCGCGAAGTAATCGGCCAGACACAAGCCCTCGGCTGAGTTTTGTCGCGGGAAGGTCATGCGCGTTTGCTCGCTTGGCACACCGGATTGCACGCTGCCGGGCTCGTAGATGATCAAGTCATTGCCATCCGATTGAACCGGCCAATAACCGTAAACCGCCTGGGGTTTCAGCCATTTTTCGCGCAGTGCAATGCGCCGCATGGCATCCAGTCGTTGCTCGAATTCAGCTTCCAACTTAACCCAGGCTGTACCGTGGGTATTTTTGGCGCCCCACGACAGGCGGAACAACTCATTTTTGGACAGGTATTGAAAAACCTCATCCAATGGTAGCGCATGCACAACCCGGGCACCCCAGGACGGAGGGCGCGGCAGTTTTTCGACAGCCGGGACCTTCGAAATAACCTCCAACTCACCAGCAGGTGGTTTCAGACTGGTCCGTCCCAGCTCCATCTCGGACTCGCGCCGGGTACGTTCAAGCAAGCCTGATCGCTGCTGGCTATCCATCAGCGCATCCATGGTTGCCAGGCCCTCGAAGGCGTCTTTACAATAAAACACACCGGCTTCGTAAAACTCGCCGTTTTCGGTAGCCAAAATCCGCCGGCCAAAGCGTTTGTTAATGGCCGCCCCGCCCACCAGCACCGGGATTTTTTGACCACGGCGGTGCAGTTCGTTGACGATCAATGGCATCTGTTTGCTGGTGCTGACCAGCAGCGCGCTCAGGCCAATGGCATCGGCATTGACCTCGGCAGCTTTAGCCAATATGGTCTCGGCGGGAACCTGTTTCCCCAGGTCCAGCACTTCATAGCCGTTGTTGGACAGGATGGTTTTCACCAGGTTCTTGCCAATGTCGTGCACATCCCCATAAACGGTTGCCAGCACCAATTTCCCCTTGCTGACACCTTCTTTGCGCTCGAGAAACTGTTCAACATGAGAGACGGATTTCTTCATCACCTCAGCCGATTGCAGCACAAACGGCAGAATTAACTCACCGCTGCCAAATTTATCGCCTACTTCCTTCATGGCGGGCAGCAATACCGTGTTAAGAATTTCTACTGCCGTCTCGTGACGAGATTTTCCGTTGCTGCGCGCCAGGATTTCATCGATATCCTGTTCGACGCCATCGCGCATACGGTGCAGGATGCGCCAGTGCAGACGCAGCTCGGGCGTCAATTCCTTCAGAGCTTCTTTCTGGCTGCTGGCGCGCTGGGTGCTTCCAACGCCTGATTCTTCTACCACGGCTATAAACTGCTGCAGCGCATCCGGCTTACGGTTCAGAATTAGATCCTCGGCCAGATCACGTTCGGTCTGCGGAATTTCGGCGTAAGGCGTGATATGCGCCGGATTGACGATGGCCATATCCAATCCCGCCAAAACACAGTGATGCAGCATGATGCTGTTGAGGATGGCGCGCGCATTTTGCGACAATCCAAACGACACGTTACTGACCCCAAGCGAGGTCAACACACCCGGCAATTCCTGTTTAATGCGGCGAATGCCCCCGATGGTTTGCACGCCGGAATCGGCGAACTCCGGATCACCAGTCGCCAGGGTGAAGGTCAGCGCATCGAACACCAGGTCCATGGGATGCAGCCCATATTCACCGACGGCAATGTCGTAAATTTTTCGCGCGACCTCCAGTTTGCGCTCGGCAGTTTTGGCCATGCCCGCTTCGTCGATGGTCAATGCGATGACAGCCGCATTGTAACGCCTGGCCAGCCCGAACACCCGATCAGCCCGTGCACGCCCGCCTTCCAGATGGGTCGAATTGATCAGGCAGCGCCCCGGGGCAGTTTTCAGTGCTGTTTCCATCACATCCAATTCGGTACTGTCGATCACCAGCGGCACCCGCATCACCGGCGCCAGTTTTTTGATCACCCGGCGCATCGTCTCCGATTCGTCCGCGCGTTCGGTAAGCGCCACGCAAATATCCAGACCGTGCGCCCCGGAATCCAGTTGCTGCCGGGCGACTTCCACCACGCTGTCGTAGTCTTCAGCCAAAATAATTTCTTTGAACTTGCGACTGCCCTGCGTATTCAACCGTTCACCGATGAGGAACGGCCGCGGCTCCTGCAACATGGGCTGCGCCTGGATGGCGGATGCCAGCCGCGGGATTTCGAGATCAGGGCGCGGGAAAGGCCTGGCGCCGCCGACTTTTTCCACCAACAGGCGCAGGTGATCCGGCGTGGTGCCGCAGCAGCCGCCTACCACGTTGATATGATTTTTCTCGACAAATTCAGCCAATGCCGAAGCAAACGGCTCAGGCTCCAGCGGGTAAACAGCCTGTCCATCCACGTTGAGCGGCAGTCCGGCGTTGGGAATGCAGGATACGGGCAGATGGGTTTGTTCACCCAGGTAGCGGATCGGTTCGCGCATGTGCTCCGGGCCAGTCGAGCAATTCAGCCCGATCACATCGATCGCCAACCCGTCCAGAATGGTCTGCACGGCGGAAATGTCCGTGCCGAGCAGCATGCGTCCGGTCGTGTCCAGTGTCACCTGCGCCTGAATGGGCAGGTAAATCCCGGTTTCTTCGAAGGCCTTTTGTACCCCCAGGATGGCGGCCTTGACCTCCAGAATATCCTGCGAGGTCTCGATCAGGATCAAATCAGCCCCACCCTGCGCCAATCCAACCGCCTGTTCGCGGAAAACATCTACCAGTTCGTCGAATGGCACATTGGAAAGCTCGGGGTCGTCCATGGATGGCAATTTGCCGGATGGGCCAATCGACCCGGCGACAAAACGCGGCTGATCGGGCGTCGAATATTCATCCGCCAGCCGCCGCGCCATTGACGCCGCCGCGCAATTGATCTCATTGACGCGCGCCTGCAAACCGTACTCCCCCAGCGTCAACCGGTTCGAGCGGAAGGTGTCGGTTTCGATGACATCCACACCTACTTCCAGGAACGAACGATGAACCTGCTCGACGGCCTGCGGGTAGGTGACCACCAGGTAGTCGTTGCAACCGTTGGTGCGTTCGCCGCCAAAGTGCTCGGCGGTTAAATTCATTTTTTGCAGGCTGGTACCCATCGCGCCATCAAAAATCAATACGCGCTGTCCCAGAGCGTCCAGGTACTTTCGATTGGTGTATTGGCGTTCCATAATGTTCTCCCGATAAACAAAAGCCTCTCTGGATACGAGAGGCCAAGGGTTAGAGTGGCTGCTCTCATCTGCCAGAATCCCCGTTAGTGCGGGCGATCTGCCGGAATTGGCACCAGCTGATTTTGCAGCGGTTGCCGAGGTATCGTCGGGCCGGTCCCTCCACCTCTCTGGATGAGCGTTGTTAGCGAATATTCTACCACAAATGGTCAACAATTTATACAAGCACCTATTTTCAAGGTTGCGATATAATTTCAGCAGCGAGGTACGCGTGGACGACCCTAAACTCCCCCCTTTCAAGCCTTTTCTCATCGTCTCTTTGATTCTCGGTATTTTCGGGATTCTCGGCCTGGCCTTACTCTTCGGCTTCACCGTACCCACCCTGGGGCCGCGTTGGCTTTTCTTTTTCCTGGGTGCAGCTAGCGTCAGCGGATTGGCGCTGCCAATCGTATACTTATTGCATTGGCGCTTCCCTTCACCCAACCCCACAACACCTGGTATTCTGGTGCGTCAGGCCATCTGGAGCGGGGTTTATTTCGACCTGCTGGCCTGGTTCCAATTGGGACGAGTATTGAGCCTGCCGCTGGCAGTCGGACTGGCAGCCGGGATCGTTGTCATCGAATTTGCTCTGCGGTTGGCCGAGCGCAGCCGCTTCGCTCCCGGCGCCCCTGGAAATGAGTGACCTGCGCAGGCTGCCATCGATCGAACGCCTGCTGCAAACTGAACAGGCGTCACGCCTGATAATTGAATTTGGCCGGCCACTGACGCTGGACGCTGTGCGCGCGGTGTTGACAGATGCCCGCCAGGACATGCAGAACGGCGCAGAAGCTCCTGAACCAGACGAATTTTTCACCCGCATTAATAATTGGCTATACGCAGCTACTCAAACCACCTTGCTGCCAGTGATCAACGCCACCGGGGTAATCCTGCATACCAACCTTGGACGGGCGCCTTTGAGCGCTGACGCTTCGCTGGCCATGCAGCGGGTTGCCACCGGTTATTCATCTCTCGAATACAATCTGGAAAGCGGTCAGCGCGGCTCGCGCGAAGTCCACGCCGAAGCCCTGCTCATCCGGTTAACCGGCGCTGAAGCGGCGCTGGTGGTCAATAACAATGCCGCGGCGGTCCTGCTGGCGCTGAGCACGCTGGCAAAACGCCGAGCAGTGGTCATTTCCCGCACCCAATTGGTTGAAATTGGCGGCGGTTTCCGCGTACCTGAGGTGATGAAACAGTCCGGCGCACGCCTGGTCGAAGTGGGTACGACCAACCGGGTGCATTTGGCTGACTACATAGCCGCGATCGAGGATAGCTCGCCAGCACTGGTGCTGCATGCTCATTCCTCCAATTTCAAAATCATCGGCTTTACCAGCGAACCTCCGTTGGCCGAGGTGGCCGAAGCTGCGCATCAACGCGGTGTGCTCTTTCTGGACGACCTGGGTTCGGGTGCGCTTCTGGATACGGCTCACTTCGGTCTGGCGCACGAACCGACCGTGCAAGAGTCGCTGGCAGCCGGCGCTGACTTGGTGTGCTTCTCGGGCGATAAACTGTTGGGCGGTCCGCAGGCGGGGATTATCATCGGGCGGAAAGCTTTGATCCAAAAGCTCAAGAAACACCCGCTGGCGCGCGCAGTGCGCGCGGACAAACTCTGTCTGGCGGCTTTGTCTGAGACGCTGCTGCATTACCTCAAAAATGAAGCGGTTCAAGAAATCCCGGTCTGGCAGATGATCTCCCAAACCCACGACCAAATCCGCCAACGAGCGCAAAGCTGGCAGACGGCGCTGGGCGCTGGCCGCCTGGTGGACGGACTTTCGACTGTCGGCGGCGGCAGCCTGCCCGAAGAGACTCTCCCAACCACGCTGCTGGTTTTAGACTTGCCAAAGCCTAACCAGGTATTGGCGCGGCTGCGCAGCAGCATTCCACCGGTTATTGCCTGCATCGCGGTAGACCGCGTTGCTTTTGACCCACGCACTGTGCTGCCAGACCAGGAAGAAGCGCTGCTGCAGCAAATTAAGGCCATCTTGCAAGATCATACTCTATGATTCTCCCCCTCTTAAGGAGTTCTCTATGAAATCGGACCTGGATGCCCTGATGCTCGCCAACGCCATCGACATTCTGCTGGTCAACGGGCCGGCAGTGCATAACCCGGCCATGATGTACCTGACGGGCGGCGGTCATATCACCAACGCTGAATTGATCAAAAAACGCGGCGAGCAGCCGGTTTTATTCTGCGGCATGATGGAACGCGACGAAGCCGCCAAGACCGGACTGCCGGTGCGCCTCTATTCCGATTATCCTCTGGCGGACCGGTTGAAAGAAGCCAACGGCGACGCCGAAGTGGCAGATGCCTTGCGCCTGTTCAAGCAATTCACCGATCTGGGCATCACCCGCGGCCGGGTGGCAATTTACGGCGTAGTGGAAGCCGGGCCGCTTTTTGCCAATCTGCAGCGCGTTGCCAGGATGCTGCCCGATCTCGAATTCACCGGTTTCGTGTACGACCCAATCTTCAACGGCGCGATGATGACGAAGGAAGCGGATGAAATCGAGCGTATCCGTAAAGTCGGCAAGATCACAACCAGGGTCGTTGGTCGGGTGGCAGATTATCTGACGGGGCAGCGTGTCAAAGACGAGGTGCTGGTCAAACCCGACGGTCAACCGGTCACGGTCGGCGATGTCAAGAGCCTTATCGACCTGTGGCTGGCGGAATTAGGAGCTTCCAACCCGGAGGCAACCATTTTTGCCATCGGCCGCGATGCTGGCGTCCCGCACAGCGCCGGCACCCCTACCGATTTGATGCGCCTGGGCCAATCCATTGTTTTTGATATCTTCCCCTGCGAAGCCGGCGGTGGTTATTTTTACGACTTTACCCGCACCTGGAGCCTGGGTTACGCCACCGATGAGTTATTAAGTTTGTATGACCAGGTCCATCGTGTGTACAAGGATCTGGCGGCTGGGCTGAAGCTCGGACAGGATTTTATCGAGGTGCAGCGGCGCACCAACGACTTGTTTGAAGCCATGGGGCATCCCACCTCGCGTTCCCAACCCACCGCCAGCGAAGGGTATATTCACAGTATCGGCCACGGTGTCGGCCTTAAAGTGCATGAAATGCCGTTTTCAGGGCTGGCAGCGGGACCGGCAGACAAATTGGTCGCCGGAACGGTGTTCACCCTCGAGCCTGGGCTGTATTACCCATCGCGCAATATGGGCGTACGCATCGAGGATACCTACGCCACCCACCCGGATGGCAGTTTCGAGGCGCTGGTCGATTACCCCTACGACCTGGTGTTGCCGGCGAGGAAATAGAAAGCCTCATCACGGGGAATGGAGAAAAAAGGGCGGTTATTATTCCGGATTCAAGATTTATACGCGAAGATTGCTAAGGTTAAAAGTACACAAAGAAAGACCAGGAGTTTTATTTCTTCATTTTGCGTTTTAATGTTTAATCCCGAGATGGGCATTCCTCCACTGGTAAACAGAAAAGCTGGCCGGCACATTTTGGACTTCTTGCGCATTGTGGGATAAAATCAACACTATGGACCGTCCATTAATTGACTTACCGCCCGCGCGAATCCTTGGAATTGAATCTTCCTGCGATGAAACCGCTGCAGCGGTCATCGAAAACGGGCGCGCATTGCTCTCCAATGTGGTCGCTTCGCAAATCGATATTCACACCCAGTACGGCGGCGTTTTCCCTGAAGTGGCTTCACGACAGCATATCCGTACCATTTACGCTATTGTCGATGAGGCGCTGCAGCGGGCTCACCTGGGTTTGAATGACATCGATGCCATCGCGGTCACCCGCGGGCCGGGCCTCCCAGGTTCCCTGGTGATTGGCATGAATATGGCCAAAGGGCTGGCGGTTTCATCCAACCTGCCATTGATTGGGGTCAATCACCTGGAAGGCCATATTTATTCGTCTTGGATCTACCAGAACGACACGCCCAACCCGCCTCCGCCTCCTCAATTCCCATTGCTGGCGCTGCTGGTCTCCGGCGGGCATTCCGAACTAAATTTAATGACCTCGCATCTGGAATACCGCCGTTTGGGCGGGACGTTGGATGATGCTGCCGGCGAAGCCTTTGATAAGGTTGCCCGGTTGATCGGTTTATCGTACCCCGGAGGACCATCCATCCAAAAGGCTGCCCGCGACGGAAATCCGGAGGCATTTAACTTCCCGCGCTCGCGGCTGGAAGGTACCTGGAATTTCTCATTCAGCGGGTTGAAAACCGCCGTTTTGCGTACCGTGCGTGAGTTGGAAAGTCGCAATCAGCCGCTGCCGGTAGCTGACCTGGCAGCCAGCTTCCAGGCTGCGGTGGTGGAGGTTCTGGTGAGCAAGACGCTCCACGCTGCCCGCATTTACCAGGCTAAAGAGGTGTTGGTGGCTGGCGGGGTCTCCGCCAACACCGCCCTGCGCGACGCATTCCTCTCGCAAAAAGAATTCCCGGTGCAAATTCCCTCGATCTTCCTGTGCACTGACAATGCCGCCATGATCGCCGCGGCTGGCTACTACCATTACGCCTATGGGCAGCGCGACCCACTCAACCTGGACGTTCTGCCGACCTGGGCGCTTTCTTAATCAAACAGATGGGTATCTTTTTAGCTCATAGGTCATCTAAATGAGTGAAGAGAGCCTTAACAATTCGAACATTTCACTTGCCGCGCTCAAAGCTGGAGATCGGGCTGAGTTTGCACGCCTGGTTGATGCCACCTCCAATCATATTTACCGGCTGGCGCTAAAAATCCTACGCGATCCGCAGGATGCAGAAGATGTACTGCAGGAGAGTTACATCAAAGCTATGCGCGCGCTCCCCGAATTCGAGGGACGCTCCAGCCTTTCTACCTGGTTGTACCGCATCGCGGTCAATGAAGCATTAATGCTGCTGCGCAAGCGCCGGGTTAACCTAGTGCCGGTGGAGGAAGATCCGGATGAGGATGATTTACAAGCCGGTATGGTTCTCACAGACTGGTGCTGTCTGCCTGAGGATGAATTGCTGTCAGCTGAATCGCGGCAGCGATTGGAACAGGCGGTGGATGCCTTACCGGAGACACTGCGAGTAGTCTTTATGCTGCGGGATATGGAAGGGCTCTCCATTCGGGAAACGGCAGGAATGCTCGGGTTGACGGAAACTGCGGTGAAAACCCGTTTACTACGCGCCAGGCTGAGGTTGCGCAACCAGTTGTCGGTCTATTTTGGGGAACGCCTTACGGAGAATTCATCCGAATGACAGACATTTGTAATTGTAAAGGACTGGTGTCCTCCATATCTGAATACATCGACGGTGAATTGCCGCCGGAATTATGCGCTGAATTAGAGAAGCATATGAGCGAGTGTGAAAACTGTACCATCGTGGTCAATACCTTGCGGAAGACCATTGACTTATACAAACAACCCACACCCGATAATCCACTGCCCGATGAGATTAAGTCGCGCTTATATGCCCGGCTGCATCTGGAAGATTATATGAACAAGTGACCTCCTGAACACCCTTGGGGGGATTCTGAGCGAAGGAAGTACAGGGAATTTGCCCTGCAACTTGGAGAATGATTGAACAACGGGAAAACGTCGCTGAAAATCCAGTTCGTCCAGCCGCCCTGACCCAGGGGAAAAAGCCTGTTCAGTTGAATGCGGAACCAGGTCGGCTGTGCCCGCAATGCAACCAGGGTATTATGGATTATGATGGGTTGTTGAACCTGACTTGCCCAAAGTGCGCCTACACCCAGGTTGGCTGCTTCACCTGATAATAATCTTTGTCGCTCCGTCGGAGCTCACTCAAGAGGAGAACGCATGAAAGCAAAAATTGTCTGGGCTGAAAATCTAAAATTTACCGGTGTTGCAGATTCTGGCTTTGAGGTCAAAATGGACTCAAAGAAAGAATCAGGCGGGGATGATTCGGCTGTGCGTCCAACCGAACTGATTGCCATTTCAGTCGGCGGCTGCACCGCAATGGACGTGATTTCTATTCTAAAAAAGAAACGCCAGGACGTAACCGGTTTTGAAGTTAATGTTTATGCCGATCGGGCGCTGGATCATCCGCGTAAGTTTACCAGCATGACTATTGAATATGTAGTTACCGGCCGCAACATTGACCCGGACGCAGTCGAGCGCGCGGTTAAGCTCTCGCAGGATATTTACTGCTCTGTATCGAATACACTCAAGAGCGGCGTGGAAATCAAGACCAAGATTACTATTAAAGAATCCGAAGCTGCTTAAATCGCAAAATGTAAAAAAACGATTAAGCGGTTTATAACACGGCTGTATTGGCTTCGCCTTTCACTCCCTACAGGTCTTCATGGATGCAGAGCTTAAAATTCCTCTCCCTTTTTTAGGCGGTTGTCAATACGGCTGTATTGTTTTCGCCTTTCGCTTCCCACAGGTCTTCGTGGATGCAGAGCTTAAAATTCCTCTCCCTTTTAGGGAGAGGTTAGGTGAGGGTCGTTATGAGCATGTAATTACGAAGCCCATAAAAATATTACCTCAAAGCTCAATAAATTTGGCCCCTCACCCTGCCTCTCCCCGAAAAAATTTCTTCGGGGAGAGGAGTTATAAAAAGAACGCACTGTGGACATTGGGCTTTTATTTGGAATTACCCATCTCACTGCTGCTGGCTGGCCTGGATTTGACTATTGCGATCCGAGCACACACAGGCGCGGATGGAGTGTCCTAGTTTGGTTAGCGTCCCGTCATAGGCGGCTTCGCCATTCTTTGCTACCCAACCTTCCAGATTGAAAGCCAGCGGGCCCTCTGCCAGAATCCACTCACCGTTATATTTACGGGCAATATGCACATGCGAACCAGTCGCGCGCCCACCCTCACAGGACGGCATGCCTATCGGGTCGCCCTTGAGCATCACCGCACCTACGGCTGGCAATGAATCATTCGCCAGGTGCAGGTAAAGGATTACCCAACCGGTCCGTTCGTCGCCATCGCCATCCAGGTCGAGCATGGCTAATGCATCCCCGGTGCGCACAACGATTCCGGCAGCAATCGCTGTCGCCGGATCCTCAGCCGTCGAACAGCCACCGACCACGCTTGGCGGAGCAAAATCGAGCGCTGAAAACGGTTCGCCATCACCCCAACCGGTGTGCGGTCCACCAGTATACGCCCAGGTCCGACCCGCAGCAAACGGCAGGGACAGTTCTGGCTGGCGCAATGAACCCTCGATATGCGCGACCGCATTACTCCACGGATCGCCAAACAGATTCAGGTACGTCTGCGCAAGACCATTGCCGCTGACCGCGTAATTGTAGGCATCGTCAGGAAACAATTTTGAAAAGTAGTATTGCAACGCTACGGTTGCGGCATTTTGCCAGGGATCGGGCCTTTCGGTACGCCCATCGAGGTGATCGAAGGTGTCCAGGCTGCCTTTGCGCCAGCTGTAATAGCCGTTGTTAAGCGTATTGGCTGCCCAGGTCAATTGGCGCAGCAGCCCGACATACTGGGTATTGCGATAACCTAGTGAGTACCGTTCGAGGCTCACCGGACGTTCGGGATTGGTCAAGGCGCCCAATTGATATTCCAGCATGGCTAAAAGCAGACGCGGGCTGAGGCTGAAATTGACGGCCACATGATTGATGATTTCACCACCGCGTAAATTTTCAGTTGCGAGCGAAACGCGATAGTCTTTCAACCATCCAGGTTGGTCATTGACATAGGCGACAGCATCGAAATCGCCCTGCGCCGGGCCGTTGACGAACAGGCTATCCGGTACAATCTGGTAAGGAGTGCCCCACAGTGGTCGGTAATAGATGGGGATCTGCATCGGAAAGCCGACTGGCATGGTGGTCGCGTCGCCCGGGATGATCGGGTTCGCCTCCCGGATTTCCGCCTCGGTCGTGTTGAAATGAGCTGCCAACGTGGGCAGGGTGTCACCGGTCTGAGCAATGTATTCCACCAGTGTGCCCGGTTCAAAAGGCGGGCGGGCAGGCAGCGCGGTAGGGATGGGGCTATCTGGCGTAGGAGGTGCAGGAACTTCCTCGATCACCGGTTCTGGAATTGGCGTTAGTTCGAACGGCTGGCAAGCCGAGGAAAGCAAAATGAGCCCCAACCCCAAGGTTCGCGCCCAGCTTTTGGAAATCAGTACTTTCATTCGTCAGTTACCGTCTTTTGGGCGAAGGATGCGGGTCTCGAATGATCCGCAGGTGCAGGCTTCTACCACTTCGCCTTCCTTATTCAAAGATCCTTCGTATGGCCTTTCGCCAGCTTTGGCCGTCCAACCATCCAGGATGAAGGGCAGCGGTCCGCCTGCTGCCACCCATTCTCCGTTATATTTTCGGACAATATGTACATGTGTCCCGGTTGCGACTCCGCCTTCGCAGGAAGGATGCCCAATCAGGCTGCCTTGTTCGACCCAGGCGCCCAACGGAACGCGGCCATCGCTGCGAATATGAAGGTATAAAATTGCCCAGCCGGTTTGTTCGTAACCATCGCCATCCAAATCCACAACGACAACGCCGTTGCCGGAACGCACAACCAGGCCGGTGCCTACCGCAGCCACCCAGTCATCGGATTTAACGCAGCCAGATTCAGCCGCTGCCGGGGCAAAATCAAGCGCCGCCCAGGCACCGTCCGGCCCCCAGGCAGCATGTGGGCCGCCGGTAAAGCTCCAGACTCGGGCTGGTAAAAACGGTAATTGTAATTCCGGCTGGGTTAAATTGACCGGCAGCAAAGGTTCGACGGTTTGGGCGCGCAACCAGGGATTACCATACATACGCTCGTAAAGCGCGCCGAAACTCTTATCGCCAAAAATCACCCCATTCCAGACGTCTGGGTGGTAGAGCCGGGAGAACAAGAACTCGACGGCGGCAGTACCGGCGTTCAAAGTTGGGGCCAAACGCATCTGGGTGTCATTGTTAAAAGTCAGGCTGGTAAAAAGGCCTTCCCGCCAGCCGTAATAACCTATCGAAAACTGCTGCACTGCCCAACTGAGTTGTTTGTACAGGCCTTTTTTATCCTTATTGATAAAACCCAGCGGGTAGTCAGTGACCGCCAGGTTTGCCGGTTGACCGTAAACCCAGCCAGCCTGAAATTCCACCAGCGCCAACAGTATGCGTGGATTGATCGAGTTTTCTATGGCTACTTTTTGAATGACTCGGGCACCAGAATTCCAGCCGTCTGCCAGATATTCCCGGTAACCGGCCAAATAACCCCCTGCTTCCTGAACAAAGGCTTCGATATCAAATCCAAGGGCGGAGGGGGAGTAAACGATTTCACTGTCAGGCATAATCGCATCTGGCGGGCCCGTCGTTTCCAGGCGGTTGGGGATGATCAACAATTTCCCGGCCGGGATAAAACCGGTCACATCGAACACCTCATTGGAGGTTATTTCTTCCTGGTTGACGCCAAAGCGAATGGCAACTGCGGGCAGCGTGTCACCCGCCTGTGTATAGTAAAGAATCGGTGGTAATGGCGTTGTGAGCGGTGAAGTAGGCTCGGGGGGTTCGATGAGCAGCGTGGGCGGCATGTCCTGCGCAGCCAGAGTGGTGGCCATCACAGCCGGTTCAACGGTTGCCACCGGGGCCGAATCAACCGGCGCCTCGAGGCTGGGCAAAACCTCCCCGCTCCCTGCGCCGCCGCCTGAAAAAAGCGCAGTGGCTGTCAGATCGAAAGTGGACACATAGCCCTGCGAGCAGGCGATGGTCGAAAATAACCAGGCCAATGTGACAAGGATAATGCCCGCGCGCTTACCGGGATATTTGGTTTTGCGGTACCAGGCGATCATAGGCCTCAACCGATGCACCATTCAGCTCCAATGTTCCGTTATATTCCACGCCCGCCCCTTTTGATATCCAACCGTCCAAATTGAACGGTTGAAGCCCATCGGCTGGGATCCACTCACCATTATACCGCCGGGCAAGGTGGAGGTGCGTGCCATTTGAAACTCCCCCCTCACACGAGGGGTGACCGATGCGGTCGCCGGCAGCGACTACCGATCCAGCCGGAATGCGCTCGCTGGTGGCGATGTGCAAATAAAGCACCGACCAGCCGGTTTGGTCGAGCCCGTCCCCATCCAGGTCGAGGACCACCACGCCCATTTCAGAGCGAACCACCACCCCGCTGGCAACCGCGGTTGCCCATTCATTTGAAACGGAACAGTTATAGGCGCCCGTCGGCGGGGCAAAATCGATGGCTGCCCAGGCTGAACCGTCTCCCCAACCGGCATGCGGGCCGCCGGTGAACGACCATACCACCCCGGTTTCAAAGGGCAACTGCATTTCCGGCTGAGTCAAATTGGCGGGTACCACAGGTTCGACGGCCAGATCAAACGGGTAGCCAAACATATGGCTGTAGGTGGCAAAGACACCCTGTTCGCTGACGGCCTTATCCCAATCGGCGCGGCCAAATAAAGCCGCCATCAATTGTTGCACACCCGCAGTGCCGGCATTGATGGTCCCATTCGCCGGGGTCATTCCGTTGTCGGCCAAAGCAAAATGTGAGAGCGCGCTCACCTTCCAAAGGTAGTAACCGCGATTCAACTGGTTGGCGGCCCAGGACAATTGGCGGTACAACCCCGCGCGGTCGCCGTCGAAATACAGCATGGGGTAGTCCAACGTCTCTTCAGCCGGTTCAGCGCGCGTAACCCAGCCACTCATGTACTCCAATACCGCCAGCAGAATGCGCGGATTGACGGAATATTCACGTGCAACTTTGAGAATTATCTCTGCACCGGTGTACATGCCATCATCCAATGTTTCGCGATAATTGGCCAGGTAACCGGCGGCCGACTTCACATATTGGAAGACATCCAGGGTGATGCTGGCTGGCCCATAAACCAGCTCGGAGTCAGGAATAATTTTGAAAGCTGAACCAGGCGCCTGTGGTGAAGGCGCCGGAATTACCAGTACCTGCCCAACATCGACAATATCCGGGTTGCCAATCTGGTTGGCGTTGATCAACTGCTCCAGGCTGACCTGGAAATTTTGGGCAATTCTACCCAGGGTGTCGCCCGGTTGAAGTACATATTGTTCTTCATTGACCCGCAAGGTGGGCAGAAACCGCTGCGCATCCGGAGTTGGGGATTGAATTGGCGTCCCCGGCTCACGGGTAGGCGGTAAAAACGTAGCGGGTAGCGGAGTTGCAGCCGCAATGGGCGGTTGGCTGGAAAGATCGTTCGAACTGCCTGCCCGCCACAATTCATCCTGGGAGGCTGGGAGCACACAGCGGGTCAAGGTCAGGGCTGCGAGGACAACCAATGGGCTGAAGAAACGCGGTTTCATTCTAAAACACGTGTCCGAGCATTCGAAAAGGCAGCGGTTTGCCGCCGATCAGATGCATGTGCAGATGCAAAACCGACTGAAATGCGTCTCGACCGGTGTTGATGACCAGCCGGTACCCCGAGCCGTCCACACCACGGTCGTTGGGCCGCATGGCTGCCGTCGCAAAGCGCCTGGCCAACGACCGTTCATCCTCATCCGCGACTGCATTGACCGATTCAAGATGATGGTTCGGCACGATCAACAAATGAACCGGCGCCATTGGATGGATATCCTGAAAAGCCGTCACCAGATCGTCATGATAAACAATATCCGCCGGCTCCTGGCCGGTTACAATGCGGCAAAAGGGACATTTAGGATCTACCACCGATCTGTAACCTCTTCTTCAGCCTGAATGGGGATGGAAAGTGGGGGATAATCCGAGCAATTGCTGCGGTACCAGTTGATCTCGTCAACGCGCTGTTTCTCCGCCTGGGCCGCGGCTGACGCGCCCATTTCGACCGCATAGTCCAGGTTTTTGAACATCGTCGTGCTCCAATAGCGCGGCAGAGTTAGCAGCGGGTCGCCAATTTCGCGTTCCAATTCACCCTGCGGCACCCAGTTGAACAGCAGCGGACCCCGGGCAAAAGCGGTGAAACCTACCTGGTATTCGGCTTCACGGGCAATTTGAACGGACAACAGGTTGAAATCACCGCCCGGCCAGATAAATGCAATCGGCCGGTAGCCCAGGTGCTCTTCGATCGCCGGGATCGGAGCAAACAGTTCGTTGCGGATTATCTCTTCCGATGTCCACTCGGTGATGTAGGTCTCGCCATTGTGAAGGTAACCGTGCGCTTGAACCTCAGTGTGTCCACGCGCCAGCACATCCCGCACCTGGTTCCACTCCTGCTCGTTGATGACTCCGGTAATGTAGGCCATCGTCAGCGTCCAATCATACTTCTTCAGCACGGGCATAAAGTGTTCGCGCACAGTGCCCAAACGACGGTCATCGATGATCAATAAGAGCGAACGCGGCGGGATGTAGGCATTGTGATGCAAGAAATCGACCAGTTGCTGCATGGTTATAGTCTCGAAACCCAGTTGGCGGGCTTTGACCACGCTGGCTTCAAAATAGGCAGTGCTGACCGTGATGTTGTCTTTCCCGCGCGGTCCCGCCTTGCTGATGCCGTGGAACATGACTGGTACAACCACCGTGCCGGGAGTAGCGTTGTCCGGGTTCCAACGCGCTTCGAGATAAAGGCATTCATCCTGAATGTAACTTACCGGAAGAACTCCCCTGTTAAGCGCATCCGTTTCGAAGCGCGCCGGGGGAACCGGCGTAGGGCTCGGTGTCGGCCGGCGTGTTAGGGAAACAGTGGGAGCCGGAGTGAATGGCTCCGGCTCGAACGGCGTCAGCGTTGGCGTAGGGGTAGGATCTGGCGCTTGTTCCGTCGAACTCACACCAGTCAGCGCCGGTTTCTGCCCCTGGCTTGCAATGAGATCCTGGGAGGCTGCACCTTGTGCACAGGCCGTCAGGCTTATCAATCCCAGGATTGGCAGGATGATTACCAACAACCGGCTGTTTAAAATCGAAGGTCTTCGCCCCATTCCACTCTGTGAATTAATGATCAGGATTCCCGGGGATTTTACTCACCCTCGCCACGGATGTAGGCTTCCGTCATTTCACGCGCAGCTGAATCGCGGAATTGACGCGGGGGAGTCTTCATGAAATACGACGCAGGGCCGTACAGCGGGCCAGAGAGACCGCGATCCAGGCCAAGTTTTACGCAGCGCAGTGCGTCGATGATCACGCCGGCGGAATTGGGAGAATCCCACACTTCCAGCTTGGCCTCCAGGTTCAATGGGACCTCGCCAAAAGTCGTGCCTTCCATGCGAATGTGGCACCACTTGCGGTCGAGCAGCCACGGCACGTAGTCAGACGGCCCAACATGGATGTCGGTTTCGGGCAGTTTGTACGGCAGCATCGAAGTGACTGCGCCGGTTTTCGAGATCTTCTTGGATTCCAGGCGCTCGCGCTCCAGCATGTTGAGGAAATCGGTGTTACCGCCGAAATTGAGCTGGTAAGTTCGGTCGAGCCGCACGCCGCGGTCAACGAACAGGCTGGCCAGCACGCGGTGCAGGATGGTGGCGCCTAACTGGCTCTTGATATCGTCGCCGATGATCGGCAGACCTTTCTGGCGGAAGCGCTCGCCCCAGTATTCCGACGAGGCGATGAACACCGGGATGGCATTGACAAAACCGCAGCCGGCTTCCAAAATCTGCTCGACGTACCATTTGGTCGCCATTTCCGACCCGACCGGCAAGTAACTGACCACCACATCGGTTTTAGTCTCTTTGAGAATACCAATGATATCAGCGGTTTTACCGGGCGCTTTTTTAACGATCTGGCTCAGGTATTTTCCCAACCCGTCATGGGTCATGCCGCGCTGCACCGGCACGTTAAGACTGGGCACATCGGTGAATTTGAAGGTATTGTTTGGATAAGCAAAGATGGCTTCGGACAGGTCCTTGCCTACTTTGGTATCGACCACATCGAACGCCGCGCTGAATTCGATGTCGCTGACATGATACCCGCCAAGATTGACATGCATCAATCCCGGCACACGCTCGGTTTCGACAGCGTTGCGGTAAAAATGAACCCCCTGAACCAAAGACGAAGCGCAATTACCAACGCCAATGATTGCTACCCGGACTTTCTTTCCGTCACTCATGCTACTTCGATGCTCCTTAAGATGGATAAAAATGGGAATATTTCCTCGTCCTGCCGTCTTCATGGGATTGGACGGGTGAAGCCGTCGTCCCGGTCGAATTATACTCCCATGCAAGAATGTGGGGACCGCTTCTAGAACCGCGGCTTCCAGAGTAAGGGACTGTCCCAAAACCGGGCGGGCTTCCACGTTCCTTGTCTCTTGATCTGATTGGTTTCTGTTTGCCGTAAGGTTATCAACCCCACCCATCCCGCCCCAGTCTTGGGGCGGGTTTGTCTTAATTGAGTGTTTTTGCGCCGCCATAGCGGCGCAAAAACACTCAAAATTCATTTTCCCCCCGCTCCCCGAAAGGTTGACCGTCAGTGAAAGTCAAACCATAAACCGGGGAGCGGGGTCGGGGGTGAGGGGTAAATCAATATTCGTCACCTGAATTTTTAAAGCGTCCAGAAAACTAACAGATTAATATCAAGGCAGCTTCTCCCAGGGGATGGGTTCCACCCCATCCCGCATATGTGGTGGAATAAATGACAAATTTATTCTTTTGAGACAGCCCTTGTGGGTCAATCAGTTTCCAAAAAACCAATCCTTGCCAAAGATGGGCGCCATAGAGTATAATGGCAATCGTTCGGGGCGTGGCTCAGCCCGGTTAGAGTGCGCGGTTCGGGTCCGCGAGGTCGGCGGTTCAAATCCGCCCGCCCCGACACAAGTGAGGATGTACCCGACATCCTCTTTTTTATTTAAGTAGCTCCGATTGACGATGTCAGGCAGAAATGCCCGGCAAAATCATCGACATGCACGAATAATTCAGCTAAACTTCCATTGGGACTTCCCCTGGTTGACCTTGATCTGCGGCAAATCCACGTATATTCCGGGCGTCTATATTGTATTTTAGCCTGGCGGTGGTACATGTGAGTAAAAAGAGGAACTATGCCAATTCAAGTCTGTTTAGCGGGCGCAACCGGGTGGGCAGGTTCAGCCCTTGCCCGAGGGATCGCACAAAACGAGGATCTCTCTCTGGTGGCGGCAGTCAGCCGCACGCATGCAGGTAAGGACCTGGGAGAAGTGCTGGCCGAACCGCACCTGAGTTGCCCGATCTACGCGACCGCCCAGGAAGCATTAAACCAGCATGCGTGTGATGTTTTCTTTGATTACACAAAACCGGATGTCGCGAAAACCAACAGCCTGGCGGCGCTGCGGCACGGGGCGCATGTCGTGATTGGCACGTCAGGATTAACGGACGCTGATTATGCCGACCTCGCGCAGGTCGCAGAACAAAGCCAGCGCGGAGTGCTGGCAGTGGGGAATTTTGCCATCACGGTGGTTTTATTACAGAAATTTGCGGAGATGGCAGCCAGGCATATCTCACAATGGGAAATTATCGATTATGCCCATGCCGACAAAAAGGATGCGCCCAGTGGGACGGCGCGCGAGCTATCAACCCGATTGGCGAAAATACGTCCTTCTGAGTTGGCTGTGCCTTTGGAACAAACCCAAGGCATCGTCGAGACCCGGGGCGCACGCGTCAACGGGTCTCAGGTTCATTCCATTCGTCTCCCCGGCTACACCATCTCGGTGGAGATTCTGTTCGGTCTGCCCGGCCAAACCCTCTCGCTGCGCCATGATTCAGGCAGCAGCGCCGAGCCCTATGTGGGTGGCGCGCTGCTCGCGATCCGAAAGGTGAACACCTTTGCAGGGCTGCGGCGCGGCCTCGACAGCGTGCTCGACCTGGCATAGCGTCACCCGGCAATTCGACATAGCACCGGGAGTGAAGAAAATTAGGTCGCGAGGTCGGCGGTTCAAGTCCGCCTGCCCCGAAAAAATGACCTTTACAAAACCGTTTTGCAACAATGTTTTTTCAGAATTCGGACTTTTTCTTAGTAGAAAAAATATTGATGGATTTAATATTACTTGAATTACTAATTACATATTAAACATTTCCAAGCCATTGACTTCTGATATCAATAATCCTATAATAGGTTTGCGTCTGGGATGAGTCGCATAGCGTCTCATAGTGTGGCTTATAGCCTCAACCCCAGTCGCTTTTTTTAAGGAGGGGACAGTGTATTTATGTTATATCGACGAATCTGGAACTCCTGAAGCTACGGGTAACACATCTCATTTTATACTTGCAGGAATCTCAATCCCAATTTGGCACTGGCAAAATTACGAAAAAGAGATTAGAACGATTCAAAGAAAATATGACCTTGAGGAGTCAGAGATTCATACAGCTTGGATCCTAAGATCGTATCATGAACAATCATTAATAACCGATTTCGAGAAAATGAAATACACTCAACGAAGAGCTGAAGTTGAAAGCTATCGTCGAGGTGAGTTACTCCGACTTCAACGTCAGGCAAACCCAAAGTTACTTAAACAAGTTAAGAAGAATTTCAGAGAAACAAACCAATACATTCATCTAACTCAAAATGAGAGACGATCTTATCTGATTGATTTGGCAAAATGTATTTCGAATTGGAGATCTGCCCGGCTTTTTGCAGAATGCATCGATAAGGTTCATTTTGACCCAATAAAAGCCAAACAATCAACCGACGAACAGGCCTTCGAACAATTAGTCTCTCGTTTTGAGCAATTCATGGAACGAACGAATAAAAATAAGGTCGATGGTTGTTTTGGCTTATTAATTTATGATAACAATGACACTGTAGCAAAAAAACATACCGATTTAATGAATCGATTTCGTAAATCTGGTACTCTATGGACTAAAATCGACCGGATAATTGAAACGCCATTATTCGTGAATAGCGAGTTAACTAGTATGATTCAAATAGCAGATATATGTGCATATTCACTTCGTCGATATTTAGAAAATAATGAAGAAGAATTGTTTACGCATATATTCAAAAGAGCAGATACTACATCAGACGGCAAAAAAGTTGGTGTTCGACATTTCACTAAACCAGGATGTAATTGTAAAATTTGTCAGGAACACAAGTAATATCTCCACTGACCCTGCGTGACGAGCCACTTCCTGAAAACATTGTCCCATAGGTTTTATTTTTCTATTAATTCCCTATAATTGAATAAAATATTTATTGATAAGGTGGAATAACAATCATGAAACCATTTCGGATCGCTCTCATCACCCTGATCCTTGCCCTTGGCCTGTCGGCCTGTAACTTCAGCCTCAAAGGCGGCAAACTTAGCGTTCCCATTACTTTGGATGAACAGGCAGTCACCCGCTTGATCTCCCTGGCGCAAAGCGCCATCACCGCGACCAACGGCGGGCAATCCCAGGTGACGATCAACAACATCGATTTCATCGAGCCGGATTCAGTCCGCGTGGACGGTGTCTACGAGTCCTCTCCCGGGGAATTGGTGCCGGGCAGCATGACCGTAGCCTTTGCCGTGGCGGATGGCGCCCCGCGCGTGGGGGTGACCGCCCTCGACATTCCCGGCGCGGACAATTCTGCCGCTAAGATGGATGAAATCAATCGCGCTCTGGAAGATGCCCTGCAGCGCGAGGTCGGCGCCATTCAAGCAGCAGCGACGTTTAAATCGATTGCTGTAGAGGGCAACACCCTTAAGATCATCGTCGAAGTGCCGCTGCGCGCGACGCAGTAGCGATTGGCTTATTCGGTCAGGCTGGCTGACAGCAGCGCCAGCGTATCGCGCGGAACATAATTGACGCCTTTCCAAAAGGACAGGGCAGCTTCGTTTTCACGGTAAACAAAGATGTGCGCCTTATCGATGCCCTGCGCTCGCAACTCGGCGTGGCAGCGGTCAACCAACGCCCGGCCAATCCCTTGGCCGCGGTAGGCCTGGTCAACTGCCAGGTGGTGCAGATAGCCGCGCCGGCCATCGTGCCCGCACAGCACTGCGCCGATCAGGGTATCGCCGTCCCAGGCGGTGAAGCTCATACCCGGGTTGCGCGCCAGGTAGCCTGCAATGCGCTGCGGCTCATCCGCGGAACTCAAGCCGATACCCTCGCAGGATCGCCAGAGGGTTAATGCCTGCGGCGTATCCGCTGCAGCAAAAGCACGAATCTCAATAGCCATTATTGACCCATCCGCCACCCAAGGATCATCATCTCCTGTCTGGGGTGCTCCGGCGAGGGAAGGTGCGCTTTCAAGGTAGTTTTTCGCAGATCCTTTAATTTCTGTAGTGCAGCTTCGCCCTCTTCGCCGTGACGCACCAGGTAGCAACCGATCACCGTACCGGTCCGCCCCAACCCGGCCAGGCAGTGGACATACACGACTTTATCCGCCTCCAATGCCCGGTCGATCTCATCCAGAATGGCTTTCATCTCCAAGGGTTGCGGGACACCGAAGTCCACAATCGGGTGTGCATAAATATCAACTTCAACGCCTAAATCGGCAGCTTCTTCTTCCAAAATAGCATGATAAGACGTTGAAATGTCGCCGGGATGGGTTAGATCGATAAAAGTGTTGATGCCCATCTGAAGCATGCGCAGGATTTTTTGCCGGGTTTGGTGCTGCTCCATTTCGTCGGGATACTCGCCAGCCATTAATTTTCCGGGAATGACCCAGTATGCGTTTGGGAAAGGTACCTGGGGGGAAAGCGGATTGTCTGGGGTCATTAGGGCTCCTTTTTCATTAATTTTTACACGCGGTTTTGTCCGATCGGCATTACACGGCTTCGAGCGAAACTGCCTGCTTCCGCCGGCCAAAAATAGCCGGCAGCAGGATCAACCCGGCCAAATTGATCACTGCCAGAATCGCAAAAGTGGTTGCGAACCCGGCCAAATCCACCAGGCCGCCCGCCAGACCCAGTCCGATGCCAGTTCCCAGGTTGGCGACCGCCATCAGGATGGAGAACATGGATGCGGCGATGCGTGGATCGGTGCGGTCCATGGCGATTGCAAAATATACCGTCTCATAAAAGCCGTAGGCCAGCCCAAACAGGCCTGCCAGCGGCCAGACCAGCCATGATTTCACGACAAATGCCAGCAGGAGGATGCTGCCAAACGAGAGCAGAATGGCGCGTAAAGCCGCCTGCCGGTGACCCCAGCGGTCGGCGAGTTTTCCGCCGGCCAGCGAACCGGCTACGACCCCAAGCCCCCAGACTGTGGTCACCAGACCGGCAGTCCCAAGACTGATATTGAAACGCTGCTGCAAAAAGGGATTCATGATCTGGTTGGCGCCATTTATCACCAGCGAGTACACCGCCCCCAGCAGACCGAGCGCGATCAAAGGCCAGGCTTTGAAAGCGCTGAATGCTTTCCACTCGAATTTTTGGTCCGGGCGGCGAGCCGGCTCACGGGCAGCGAACACGAACGGCAGCGGCAGCAAGCTCAACACCGCCAGCAGGGCAAAGGCAGCGGCCCAGGAAGTCCGTTCGACCAGGATACCGATCACACCCGAAATCAGCACCACCCCCAATGCCCGCCCGCCGACCATGAACCCCTGGATCGCGCCCTCTTCTTCTTTGGGCGTCGAATCGAGCGCAAGTCCATCGGTGGCGGTATCGTATAAAGCCATGCCGGTCATCATCGAGAAAGCCAGGCCTAAAAACAGGCCGTATTGCCGCCCCGGGTTAATCAAAGGCGCTGTCAGGAGACAGGCAGCCTGTAGAAGCAAACCCATGATGATATACGGGCGCCGGTGACCCTTGCCCAACAAATTGACCCGGTCACTGAGCATGCCAAGGAAGATTTTGAGCACCAGTGGGATCAATCCCACCATCCCAACCAACCCGACCTGGCTCATGGTCAGGTCAAAACCGAGTAAATACAACGAGTTCAGCGCTGTAAAGTAACTCAATACCGCACCTTGGGCGAAGTAGAGCATGGCAAACATGGCGTAGCGAGCAGTTTTGGTCACCAGGGCACCTCACACAGCGGAATTTGAATAAACGACGCTTCAAACCAGTATAGGGGGGCGTCTGAAACCTGTCAACCGCCCATCTGGCTAAGCCTTGCCAGAAACTTTGCTTTAAAGTATAGTCAATTACGCTTTTTCCATTCCTAAATCCTCGAGAAATCACTGATAATGGACAAACCTGTCGAAACCCCTGATTCACCCCACTGGTTGGACACGCCCGTTTTCCGAACTCTCCCCCAATTTAAATTAGAAACCTTGCTGGTCACGATCATTTTGATCCTGGCGGTCTTCAGCCGTTTCTATATGCTCGGCGAGCGGGTGATGAGTCACGATGAAGTCAATCATGTGATTCCTTCTTTTGATTTGGTCTCTGGCCGTGGTTACGTCCACGATCCGATCACCCATGGGCCATTCCAGTTCCACGCGATGGCCCTTTCCTATTTCTTGCTGGGCGACAGTGATTTTTCGTCACGTGTCCCGGATGCCTTGTTCAGCGTCGCAACGATCGTGCTGGTGCTTTTCGCATTCCGCAAATATCTTGGGCGCGCTGGAGCGCTGATCGCCGGATTCCTCTTCCTGATCTCTCCATACCTGCTCTATTATGGCCGCTACACGCGTAATGAAGCTTACGTTGCCTTATACGGTGTGGCGACCCTTTACGCGGTGCTCAAATACCTGCATGACGGCAAGGTCTCTTCGCTCTATATCGTGGGAATTGCGACCGCCATGCAATTCATCACCAAAGAGACCAATTACATTTATGCTGCCCAACTGCTGATCTTCCTGGCATTCCTTTTCATGCAGCGCATTGCCAGCGCTCGTTGGCCGCAGGCCAAAGCACGCAACACATTTTTGTTGACCTTGTCTGGCGCCCTCATTGTCTTGTTGATGACGCTTGGGCTGGCAGCCTGGAACGCCATCGCCAACCGGGCGGTGACCGCAACGACGCCGGAAACGGAGGCTGCCGGGACGGTGGTGGAGACCCTGTCCTGGATCAAAATTTTGGAAGGCGGCGGGGTGGTCATCGCCTTTGCGCTTCTCGGTGTGGCAGCATATGTGCTGCTGCGGTCGATCGGGTGGAATGCGCTCAAACAGGAGCGTTCCTTTGACCTGTTGATCCTGAGCGGCACCTTAATCCTGCCCATCCTGACCGCATTTCCGGTCAAACTGGTAGGTACGCTGCTTGGTCAAAATTGGGACCCTCTGGATTATTCCACCCTGGGCATCATCCGAGCCAGTATTTTCCTGGTTTTGATGACCGGGATTGCTGCTTTCATCGGCATGAATTGGAAACCGCGCATCTGGCTGCCTAATTTTGTGATCTTCTATGCCATTTCCACCGTTTTTTTCACCACCTTCTTTACCAACGGTTTTGGCTTTTTTACCGGTATCATTGGCGGATTAGGGTACTGGTTGTCTCAGCAGGGGGTTTACCGGGGCGAACAACCTTTTTATTATTACTTCTTGATTCAGATACCCATCTATGAATACCTGGCGGCTCTTGGCACCCTGGTGGCAATCTATTTTGGGACGCGCTACAAAAAGTGGTCCCAGGTGGCCGGCGACAGCCCCGCGCTCAGTCCGGAAGAACTTCCAGAGGGACCTGAAGATGTGGATGGGGTCGGTAGTGAAGTTGAAACGCATCAGCCAGAATTTGAAACGGGTATCGCCGGTGGGTTGGAGCTTCAGCCGGATGTCACTACTGCCGAAGCGCCTGCTCCGATCATCTTCAACCAGAATCAACGGCTGCCGGTATTGGCGTTATTGGTTTTCTGGTCGATTTCCGCTCTGTTCGCCTACACCGCCGCCGGCGAACGCATGCCATGGCTGACGGTGCATATCGCCATGCCCATGCTGCTGGCGGCCGGTTGGGGATTTGGCTACCTGGTAGATACCACCCCCTGGAAACGTCTGACGGAAAACCGCGGCTGGCTGGCGCTGCTCCTGCTGCCCATCTTTATCACCAGCCTTGGCGGCGTGTTGGGATCCGTGCTGGGCACGCAGCCCCCCTTCCAGGGCAATACCCTCGACCAACTGCGTTCGACCAGTCTGTTCATTTTCTCAGCCATCGCGCTGGTGCTTTCGGCGTGGGGGATTCTGAAATTGCTCAGCCAGTGGACCTCAAGCGAGGTGCTGCATATCGCCACAGTCGTACTCACTGCCACGCTGATGGTGCTGACGATGCGCACCGCTTACACCGCTTCGTTCATCAAATATGACTCCGCTGAGGAATTTTTGGTATTTGCGCATGCTGCCCGTGGTCCGAAAGACATTTTAGCTCAAGTGGAAGAAATCTCGCGGCGCACCACCCGCGGATTGGACATCGCAGTAGCCTACGACTCGGATGCCAATTATCCCTTCTGGTGGTACTTCCGCCACTATCCCAACAAGCGCTGGTTTGCCGATAATCCCACCCGCGACCTGCAGAACAACCCGATCATTATTGCCGGATATCAAAACTGGACCAAACTGGACTCGATCACGCGCGGAAACTATGTGTATTTTGAGTACAACCGTCTCTGGTGGCCCATGCAGGATTACTACAACCTGACCTGGCAGCGCATTTACGATGCGCTCAGGTCACCGCAGATGCGGTCAGCTCTGTTCCAGATCTGGCTCAATCGAGACTACACCGAGTACGCTGCGGTCACCGGGCGCACCGATCTGACGCTGGCCAATTGGAATCCATCGCAGCAACTGCGCATGTATGTCCGTAAAGATCTGATTGCTCAGATATGGAATTATGGCGCCGCCCCGGTCATCCCTGCCGAGGAACAAGTCAACCCGTATGATAAGGGCATGATAACCCTCTCACCGGAACAAATTGTGGGCGCATCGGGCGCCGAAGCCGGTCAATTCCAGGCGCCGCGCGGGATCGCTTTTGCCGCTGATGGTTCCATGTACGTGGCCGATTCACGCAACAACCGCATCCAGCAGTTCAATGCTGCCGGTGAGTTCGTGCGCGCCTGGGGCAGTTTTGCCAACATAGCAGACGGCGACGCTCCCGGCGGCACCTTCTACGAACCCTGGGGGATCGCCGTAGGGCCTGACGGCTCTGTTTATGTAGCCGATACCTGGAACCACCGCATCCAAAAGTTCAGCGCCGATGGGCAATTTCTCCAGATGTGGGGCTACTTTGGCCAGGCTGAAGCCCCGGAAGCCTTCTGGGGACCGCGAGATATTGCCTTCGACTCGCAGGGACGATTGTACGTCACGGATACAGGTAACAAACGGGTTGTCGTTTTTAATCCGGACGGCACGTTCGTGACCCAATTCGGCACAGCCGGATTTGATCCCGGTCAGTTTGACGAACAGGTTGGCATTGCCATCAATGCCCAGGATGAAATCTTCATCACCGACACCTGGAATCAGCGGGTGCAAGTCTTCGCGCTCGATCCGGACACCCTGCAAGCCAATATGGTGCGCTACTGGGATGTTTCCGCCTGGTACGGCTCATCGCTGGAAAACAAACCCTACATTGCAGTTAACCAGGCCGGGCACGTATTCATCACCGACCCCGAGGGTTACCGCGTGCTCGAATTCACCGGTGAAGGCGAATTTGTGCGGGGGTGGGGTGATTACAGTCCCTCCTCTGACGGCTTTGGGTTGCCCTCGGGCATCGAAGTGGATGCCGAAGGCCGGGTGTGGGTCAGCGACGCCGGAAACAACCTGGTGCTGCGGTTTACCATTCCGACCGAGTAACCTGTAATGAATCACCTGAAGGCGTGGGAGAGGGCTTCCACGTCCTCCCGCTTTTGGTAGCTCCAGTCAGCGGGTGCATTGCTCCTGGACTGGCAGTACCTCTATATTAACCATGTTCAAGGAGCGATGCACCTGATCTTGAGTATGCCAAAGTACAGGTGCAAGGCACTTCAAAAGTGCCTCGCACCCAAATCCCGGCGGGTGCGTTGCTCCTGGACTGGCAGCACCTCTGTTTTAACCATATTCTAGGAGCGATGCACCTGCTCTTGAGTATGCCAAAGTGCAGGTGCAAGGCACTTCAAAAGTGCCTCGCACCCAAATTAACTTATTTTTTGTTTGGCAGGAACAGGCTGAGCACAAAACTCACGATGCTGACCACCAGAGCACCCAGGAAAGCGCCCAGGAAGCCGTTCACCGTAAAGCCCACTCCAAATTGGGTGCCAATCAAACCCGCCAGCCAAAACATAACGGTATTGATCAGCAAAGTGCCCAACCCAAGGGTCAAAATAATAATTGGGCAACTGACGACCATCAGCACCGGACGGATGATGGCATTTACCAGCCCGAATATCACTGCCAGCCACAAATAACTGACCCAGTTTGTGGAGTTCGGGAAGATATAGGTACCGCCCAGTAAATACACTGCCAGGTAAAACCCGACCGCATTGATGAGCAACCGAAGAATAAATCGCATCTCTCTCCTCCTTAATCAGAAAAGCCCGCTTCCATCCAGATCAACGTCATATGGGGCATAAAGCCGCTGTTTTCAAATGCTGTCTGTGCATGGTCAGCAGGATAATTGACTACCAGCGGACGTTTACGGCGCAGCGCTTGACGAATTCCGGGCAGCAGGGCTCCAACCGCCGCATCCTCCGACTCAGGCTCCGTCGCCAACCACAGAGTATCGGCATACATCCGCGAGGGTTCCCAGGTGACCAGCCCAATGAGTCTGCCATCCTTACGCGCCGCCAGGTGGGCTACCTGCTCGCCGGCCAATTTCAACTGCAGTTCGCGGAAGAACCCGGGCTGCATCCGGCTCTTATTGAGCGACAGATTCCACACTACTTCGGGCGGATAAACCCGGTCCAACCAGGCAGTTTGCTGCGCCCAGTCGCTGGTGTGACGTTGCCCAATCAGCACGCCATTTGCCGGTTTTGGTTCTGCTAGATCAGTATACGAATCATTTTGCCAAAGGGTGCGCCGCAGCTTCTCTTCGAAGCCAAGGTTCCGGTACAACTCCTGGGCGTGGGGATTGTCGTCGCGGACATGCAGCCAGGTGGACACCGCCCCGTGAGTCCGGGCATAATCCAGACCGGTGAGAGTCAATTTCCGGGCGATCCCGCGCCGGCGGTAACCCGGGTGCGTGGCGACATTGGCGATGAGGTAATATCTTTTCCCCTGGCTGCTGAACGGAATCAAGGTTAAGTTACCAACAATTAACCCATCTTCCTCCCACAAAAAACCTTGTACCGGCAGCGCCAGTTGTTCGAAGGGATTTGCTCCCCAACCAGCCTGTCCCTGCGCCAGCCAGCGCAGATGCTTGATATAGTCGCGGCCGTCAGGATCCATGGTGTCAGCAAAACAAAGTTCCACCAGGTTGGCAATCGCGGTTAAATCTTTCCGTTTTAGAATCGGACGAATGTTGGGGCTGTAAAAGTGAAATGGTCCGTTCATATGCGTTATTTTACACCGGTTTCTCTCCGGTTTGCCGGATTTACCGGCAGCCAGGATTGCCCACCGATAGTCGCATAAATCACAGCGCGATGTTAAAATGAGACTACTGATTTGGCAGAGAGAACCCTATTTATGATTCAACAAACCCTGTTCAAAAATGTGCGCGTCTTCAGTCCCACCGGCATCTACGAACCGGGCTGGCTGCTGGTCGAAGGCCGTGAAATAGCCTCCATGGGCAGCGGAACTCCACCCGCCTCGCTGGCCACTGCTGATGGTAAAACCATCGATGCAAACGGCTTGAATTTGTTGCCCGGCTTTATCGATCTGCATGTGCACGGTGCGCTCGGGCAGGATACGATGGGCGCTTCACCCGATGGGCTGGAGAGCATCGGCCGGTACCTGGCTCAGCACGGCGTTACCTCCTTTCTGGCAGCTACCTGGACTGCTGCTGACGAGGAAATCGACCGCGCTTTACAGACGATCAGAAAAGTTTATGGGCGTATTAAGGATGGCGCAACCCTGCTCGGCGCCTATTTGGAAGGCCCCTACCTCAACCCTAATCGGGCAGGCGCGCAAGCCCATGAATTCATCCGTTCGGCGGCTGACCATATAACTGCGCAACAATGGATTGATGACGAGATGGTGCGTGTGGTCGTTTTAGCTCCCGAAAACCCGGAAAACCTGTGGTTGGTCGAGGATTGCGTCCGAAAGGGGATCACGGTTGCCGCGGGTCATACGGCTGCTTCCTATGAAGAAATGCAGGTGGCAGTAACGCGCGGCGTGCGGCATTTGAGTCACTGTTTCAACGCCATGGGCACCCTGCACCATCGCCAGCCCGGCGTCATCGGCGCCGGTTTGACCATGCCGGAACTGCGCTGCGAGTTGATCGCGGATAACATTCACGTCCACCCGGCTGTTCAGCAGATCCTCTACCAGGCCAAAGGTCCGTACGGTATGCTGCTGGTGTCTGATTGCACACGCACCACCGGGTTGCCGGACGGCGAGTATGACCTTGACAGCCGTAGGGTGGTGGTTAAGGAAGATATCGTCCGCCTGAGCGACGGAACATTGGCTGGCAGCCGTCTGGCGCTTGACCAGGCGCTGCGTAATTTCAGCGCGAATGTTCGCCGCCCCTTATCCGAGCTATGGCCAATCGTGAGTCTAACCCCGGCGCGCGCTATTGGAATTGCCCATCAAAAGGGAGTGCTGGAAGTTGGTCACGATGCCGATTTAGTCTTATTGGACGATGCCCTTCAGGTCAAATTGACCATGACAGAAGGCAGCATCGCTTACCTGGCGCAGGCATCAAACTTGCAGATCAATGGATAACCCTGTGAAATCCTTCAATAACCAAAAACGCTTATATTCCTCTTACATTTCACATGGCTATTGTTAATCCCAAAATGCTATAATCTCTAAAATTGGTTTACGCGATAAATTTACCAAGGACAATACCCTTATGATGCGATTTGACCGTTTTACGGAACGCGCCCAGGAAGCCGCTCAACGCGCTGCTGAGATCATTCAGCGCTACGGGCATAACCAGATTGACTCCGAACATATCTTGTTGGCGTTGATCGAGCAACCTCAAGGCGTAATTACCCAGATTTTAGAAATATTAAAGGTAGATCCCGCGACGCTTGCCGAGCGGCTTGACTATATCCTGCGCACCAGCCCGAAAGCGAGCATTTTCGGTGGCGGCGCGGGACAAATCTTTATCACCCCGCGCGTAAAGCGCATTGTGGATCTGGCCAATGAAGAAGCCAGCAAATTGAAAGACGAGTACATCTCGACCGAACATATCTTCCTGGCGATCCTCAGTGAGCGCAACACGCCAGCAGCCCGTCTGTTGGAAGGCGCGGGCATAACGCGGGAACGCGTGTTGGATGCCGTCATGCAACTGCGCGGCGGGCAGCGAGTCACCGACCCGCAGGCGGAAACGCGCTACCGCACGCTGGAAAAATACTCGCGCGACCTGACTCAACTGGCTCGCGAAGGCAAACTTGACCCGGTCATCGGACGTGACAAAGAGATTTTACGCGTAATGCAGGTACTATCCCGCCGCACCAAAAACAACCCGGTATTAATCGGGGAAGCAGGCGTCGGTAAGACAGCAATTGTGGAAGGATTAGCCCAAAAGATCGCGTCCAACGATGTGCCAGAAATTTTAATGGGCAAAAGGGTCACCTCGCTCGACCTGGGCGCCATGATCGCCGGCAGCCGCTTCCGCGGCGAATTTGAGGAGCGCCTCAAAGCCGCCATCGAAGAAGTGCAGCGCTCAGAAGGCGAGATCATCTTGTTCATTGATGAGCTGCATACCGTGGTTGGCGCGGGGGCAGCCCAGGGCGCAATGGACGCCTCCAACATGCTTAAACCAGCTTTGGCCCGCGGCGAACTGCAGTGTATCGGCGCCACCACGCTGGATGAGTACCACAAACATATCGAAAAAGACTCTGCGCTGGAGCGCCGCTTTGCTCCGGTATTTGTGGACGAACCCACCATCGAGGATACCATCCTGATGCTGCACGGCCTGCGTGATCGCTACGAGGCGCACCATAAAGTGCATTTCTCGGATGAAGCGCTGACTGCTGCTGCCCGCCTGTCGTCCAAGTATGTCCCGGATCGCCACCTGCCGGATAAGGCCATCGACTTGATGGACGAAGCCGCTGCCAAGCTGCGCGTTGCGCTCTTCTCGCTGCCGCCTGAATTGAAAGACATGAAGACTGAGTTAGATAAATTAATGGCGGAAGAGGAGTTGGCCGGTGTTGAACGCGATTATGAACGCGCCGCCCGCAAGAAAGCGGAACGCCTGCGCCTTGAGGAAGAATTCAACACCCAGCGCGATGTCTGGGAAACCGAACACAAGCTGGATGAAGTGGTGGATGTTAATGACATCGCCCAGGTCGTGGCTCAGTGGACCGGTATCCCGGTCAGCCAGATGATGGAATCGGAAGCTGACCGCTTGTTGCACATGGAGGAACGTCTTTCCGAGCGGGTTATTGGCCAGGCAGAAGCGATCAAAGCCATATCCGATGCCATTCGCCGCGCGCGTGCCGGTCTCAAAGATCCGCGCCGCCCGATTGGCTCGTTCATCTTCATCGGACCATCTGGCGTCGGCAAGACCGAGTTGGCCAAAGCATTGGCTGAATTCATGTTCGGTGACGAGGAAGCTCTGGTTCGTCTGGATATGAGCGAGTACCGCGAGCAACATACGGTCTCGCGCTTGTTCGGCGCTCCTCCAGGTTATGTGGGCTACGAGGAAGGTGGTCAATTGACCGAAGCCGTCCGCCGCCGTCCATACAGGGTGATCCTGTTCGATGAAATCGAAAAGGCGCATCCTGAAGTCTGGAACGCGCTGCTGCAAATCCTGGATGACGGTCGTTTGACCGATGGACAGGGCCAGGTGGTGGACTTCCGCAACACAGTCTTGATTATGACCAGCAACCTTGGCACCGAGTTCGTACGCCAGGGGGGCACGTTGGGTTTCCTGCAGGACGCAAGCTCTGATGAGGACCGCATCCAGCACGAAAAGATCCAAAAGGCGCTCAAGACTACCTTCCGGCCGGAATTCCTCAACCGCATCGATGAGATCATCATGTTCTCGCCGCTATCCATCGAGCAGATGTACAAGATCGTCGATCTGCAAATGAAAGAGGTGCGCGACCGGTTGACCGAGCACGGCCTGGATGTGGCCATCACCGAGTCGGCTGTCAAGTGGTTGGCTGAGGTTGGTTTTGATCCCAGCTTTGGCGCGCGACCACTGCGGCGCGCCTTACAAAAACACATCGAAAGCCCGCTTTCTATCAGTGTTTTGGCTGGCCAATTCCAAAAAGGCGACACGGTCATTGTTGCTCTGGACGAGGAAAATAAGCAGTTGGTCTTCCGAAAGGCTGAAGAAGCCAAAAAGGAAGAGCCTGCCACAGTTTAGCAGATGAAAAGTGAACCTTGCACAGGGGCGTCCAATCGGGCGCCCCTGTTATTTTGTCATTGGACAGAGCGAAGCGTAGGAAGCAATCTTCGCTGGATGTTGATGGGGCAAGGTCTTCTGACCTGCCCCATTCAGTTGTCAGGCCAGTGGAGACCTGCGGTCATGCCACGCGCTCGGTCACTCACAGAGTGCCCTGCGGGCATGAGACCGGCGCGATCTACGCACTCTGCACAGATGGCTTCGTTCCTCGCCATGACAACCAACCAAACGATAGGTTAATTGACATTCCTGCCCTCCTCCTTTATACTTGCGGTTTGGTGGTGTGACCGTTCACCAACCCTGGTCGCCATCAGCCCCTCAGGAGGTACCCTTGAAAAAAGCGCTCATTACCGGCATCACCGGCCAGGACGGCTCCTATCTGGCAGAGTTGCTGCTGCACAAAGGCTACGAAGTTCACGGAATTATTCGCCGGGCCAGCACCTTCAACACCCGCCGCATCGATCACATCTACCATGATCCGCACCCCAACGGCGGCGAAGTCAGACTACACCTGCATTACGGCGATGTCTCGGTTGCCGAGACCATTTCCAACATCATTTACAACGTGCGCCCTGACGAAATTTATCACTTGGCAGCTCAGAGTCATGTACGCGTCAGCTTCGACATGCCGGAGTACACCGGCGATGTCACCGGATTGGGCACCATCCGTATCTTGGAAGCTGTGCGCAAAAGCGGTTTTGACGAACGCTTCTACCAGGCATCCTCCAGCGAAATGTTTGGCGCAGCCAAGCCACCGCAAAATGAAACCACACCCTTCGAACCGCGCAGCCCCTATGCTGCCGCAAAGGTGTATGCCTACTGGGTCACCCGTAATTACCGCGAAGGTTACGGGGTATTCAGCAGTAACGGCATCCTGTTCAATCATGAATCCCCGCGCCGCGGCGAGACCTTTGTCACCCGGAAAATTACCCGCGCAGTGGCAGCCATTAAAGCCGGCAAACAGGAACATTTGTACCTTGGCAATCTGGACGCCAAACGCGACTGGGGTTACGCCCCGGAATTCGTCGAAGCCATGTGGATGATTTTGCAGCAGGATAAGGCCGATGACTATGTCATCGGCACTGGGGAAGCTCACTCAGTACGCGAGTTCCTGGACGAGGCTTTTGCCTATGTCGGATTGAAATGGGAAGATTATGTGCGCATCGATCCACGCTATTTCCGCCCGACCGAGGTGGATTATTTGCTGGCGGATGCGTCAAAGGCCAACCGTATGCTGGATTGGCAACCTCAGGTGCGTTTCCATGAACTGGTCAAGATCATGGTGGATGCTGACCTTGAACTGGCTGGCCTGACCTGCCCGGGGGAAGGCCGCAAAATTCTCGAAGAACGCTTTGGCGGCTGGCACCGCTGGGACAGCCAGGTCGTCTCGATGGAAAGGTAAGAATAATCAGTTTAGCGGGTCTGAATTGGGCGACCCAATTCAGACCCGCTTTTTTTATCCCTTAATCACAATCACCGGGCGCAGGCGGGCCACTTTACGCGCAATCCCAGCCGCATGGACAGTTTCGACCACTTCATCCACATCTTTATAGGCGCGCGGGGCTTCTTCAGCCAGCCCAGGCAGCGACCCGGCGCGAATGTGAATGCCATTTGCTTCCAGTTCATTGCGCAGCCGGTCGCCGCGTATTTCGCGTTTAGCCTGGCTGCGGCTCATCACTCGGCCTGCCCCGTGACAACTGGACCCCCACGACCGCGCCATACTTTCAGCAGTACCAGCCAGCACCCAGGAAGCAGTACCCATACTGCCCGGCACTAATACAGGTTGACCGATCGAACGGTATGCTTCCGGCAATTCTGGCGAACCAGGACCAAATGCGCGCGTGGCGCCTTTGCGATGCACGCACACCTTCACTTTTTTACCATCCACTATATGTGTTTCTGTTTTCCCCATGTTATGGGCAATGTCATATACCTGATGCAGTTGCCAGTTATTAATCACACCTGCCAGTGCTTCCTCAAACGCCAGGCGAGCGGCATGCGCCAGCAATTGACGGTTGCAGAAAGCATAGTTGGCCGCTGAACGCATGGCAGCCAGATAATCTTTCCCCTCCGGACTGTCCAGCGGGGCACAGACCAGCTCACGATCCGGTAACTTTATACCGTAGCGGTGGACAGCACTTTGCAGTTCCTGCACGTAGTCAGTGCAGATCTGGTGGCCAAAACCGCGTGAGCCGCAGTGAATTTGCAGGGTTAACATGCCTTCCTGCAAGCCCATGGCTTGCGCTGCCTGGTCATCGTACAATCGATCAACCACATCCACCTCGATAAAATGGTTACCCGCTCCAAGCGTGCCTAACTGGTTTAAACCGCGCTTCTTGGTCTGGGAACTGACCCTGGATGGGTCGGCACCATCCAGGCAACCGGCTTCTTCGGTGCGCAGCAAATCCTCTTCGGTAGCCAAACCTTTTTTCAGAGCCCAACGCGCGCCAATCCGGCATACCTGGGCTAACTCGGCGTCTTTGAGATGATATTCCCCGGCGACACCCACCCCACTCGGGCAATGCCGGTTAAGCGCATCCGCCAAATTCGATAAAACAGGTTCAACCGCCCCCAATTCAATCCGTGATCCAAGCAAGCGTACGCCGCAATTGATGTCGTACCCGATGGCGCCCGGTGAAACCACGCCGTCCGTCAAACGCGTAGCGGCCACCCCGCCAATCGGAAAGCCGTAGCCCTGATGCATATCGGGCATGACCACCACCGGCTGCATCACCCCCGGAAGGGTGGTGGCATTTATGGCTTGCTCCAGCGATCGGTCTCCAAGCGCATCTTCCAAAAGGCGGCGGGTGACAAATAGACGCACGGCTACGCGCATATCATTTCGGTAGGATTGCGGGATCTCCCACTCATAATCATTTATTTTTTTGATTTCCTGCAATAGGACCATCCCAGTATTTCCTTTCCGACTTGTTTGACGCCTACCGCAGCCTTTTCGCTAGACGTCAAACACAATGGTGGTTTCCAGGCCAGCGTCAACTGGTCGAATCTCGAGATTGTGGAAAGTCACTGCCTTGATGCTTTTCTGCAATTCGAGCAGCGGCGCGCCTGCCAACCGGGCGTGCAGCTTTAGCCCATCCAGCTTCAAATCAAACCGATCGAACCCGATGGAATCCAGTTCCATTTCGTATAAGATTGAATTTAAGAAAGCAACCAGTAAGCCTTCTTTGTCACCTGCGTTGACCATTAAGGTGCGTTCCAGGCGTCCCTCAGGGTTTAATCGTGCGCCCATTAGAGCAATCATGCCCAGGGCTGCCTGGTGCATCAGTTCTGTCAAGTCCGGCGCCCAGACCTGCAGCGCCCAGTCGGCCGTATGCTGAATTTCCTTGTAACCGGAACGCATCGTCATTTACCTCAATCTCGCTTTATAATTATAAGATATGAGTTCCCGTATGGATCGACTTGAAAGCCGCTTGCAGGCCTTGATAGAAAGTAGCTTGAATCGCCTGCCGTGGCGCAATTCGCAACCGCGCCTGGCAGCTGACCTGCTATCCTCTTTGCGCGCACAGCTCGCATTGGATGACCGCTCGACCGAGCCACTGCCAGACAGCTTCAATCTATTCATGCACCCGGAGAATTGCAAGGCCTGGGAAGCCCATCCGGATTGGGTGAATTGGCTGAACCAGGTACTGCTTGACATGGCAGCCGAGAGTAACCGCAGCTACGCCCGGGATCCAGAAATTCGCATTATCCCTGATTCTGACCTGGATGGAAAAAGTGTCCGGACGGTGCTGACTTATCAGGATGTGGATGTCAACTCCACCGCTGTCATGGCAACTGAGTCTGATCCAATCGAAACCATCCCCGCTGAGACCTGGTCTGGACCTTATCTGATGTTGGAAAACAGTAAAACTTACCCTCTCAACCAGACGGTAGTCAATATAGGAAGGCGGGAAGACAACGACTTGGTGCTGCCAGACCCGCGGGTATCCCGCGAGCACGCTCAGATACGCCTTATCCACGGCGAGTGCGTCCTTTTCGACCTCAATTCCACCGGCGGCACCTCAGTCAATGGCCGCCGTGTGAATACCCACAACCTGCGCCCGGGGGATGTAATTTCACTTGCGGGGGTTAACGTCATTTTTGGCCAGGAAACACCTGCTGGCTCGCAAACCACCGGCACCTCCCCGGCCCAACTAACGTCTTGAGACAGAACAATCCATGAGTGGAATCGTAGTACTGATCATCCGCATCTTACTTGCAATTGCGCTTTACGCTTTTTTAGGCTGGGCGTTGTACACCATCTGGCGCGACCTGCGGGTTCAAACGCTAGTTTTGGCCGCGCAGAAAGCACCAGCGATTACGCTGACGCGCATGGGCATGGACGAGTTCGAGCCTGCCAGCTTTCAAAAATCTGAAATTTTCATCGGGCGCGAGCAAACCTCAACACTACCCCTCCTGGATGAAACGGTTTCGGGCCGCCATGCACGCCTGGCTTATCGTCACAACCAATGGTGGGTGGAAGATTTAAAATCGACCAACGGCACCTTCCTCAACGAAGAACCGGTTAATACCATGACGGTGCTGGTTTCTGGCGATGAAATTCGGGTCGGACAGACTGTTATGCGGGTGGAAATTGCGCCGAAAGAATAAATCTGGCCAGGCCGGCATCTGGCAAAAACTGGACACAACCCCCTCAAAGGAATGATCATGGAAGAAAAACCCATTCTCGGCATTATTGGCGGTTCCGGATTTTACAATTTTCCAGGGTTACAGAATATCCAAACTGTGGAAGTTGACACTCCGTATGGCAAACCCAGCGCCCCCATCGTAATAGGCGCCTTGCATGGGCGCAGGGTGGCATTTTTAGCTCGTCACGGACTGGGGCACACCCTGATGCCGACTGAGGTCAATTACCGGGCAAATATTTATGCGCTCAAAGCGTTGGGTGCCCAATTTGTGGTCGGGGTCAGCGCCTGCGGCTCGCTGCGCCACGATTTTATCCCCGGTCACATGGTCGTCCCGGATCAACTGGTCGATTTTACCCGAGGGCGCACCTCCTCATTTTTTGGCGACGGGCTAGTGGCGCATGTTGGCGTCGCTGATCCGTTGTGCAAGGAATTATCCGCGCTGCTGGTGACTGCCGCTGACCAGAGTCAAGCCAATGTGCACAAAGGCGGGCTGTTCATCACCATCGAAGGGCCGCGCTTCTCGACCCGCGCCGAGTCCAACCTTTTCCGCGCCTGGGGCATCTCCATTATCGGGATGACCGCCTGTCCGGAAGCCTTTCTGGCTCGCGAGGCTGAATTAAGTTACGCAATTCTGGCGCATATTACTGATTACGATGTCTGGCATGTCACCGAGGCTCCGGTCAGCGTTGAGATGGTAATTCGCACTTTAAGTGAAAACACTCAGAAAGCCAGTGAAACCCTTTCAAATCTGGTCAAACTGCTGCCGGAGAGGGCTGACTGCAGTTGCACCCACGCCCTGGCGGACGCCATCATTTCTGACCGGGCGCATATCCCTCCCGAAGCCTTGCAAAAATTGGGCTTACTGGTGGAGAAGTATCTGCCTTCGTGAGCTTCCTGTTTCCCCCCTCCATTTCAGCGCAAGGTTCCATTGAACGCCGGCTGATGTTCCTGGCAGGCATATTTTTGTTCCTGTATTCCGTGGCGCTTACTCTTTCACCTGCGGTTCGGGTGCATTCCTGGGCGGCAGATTTCCGCTGGCAGCATTGGATAGGTTATTTTGGTTGGCTGGCTGGCTTTTCTCTCCTTTACCGCCAGCTTAACCGCCTGTCCCCCGACCACGACCCCTATTTACTGCCTATCGCTAGCCTGCTGAGCGGATGGGGGCTGCTCAGCATCTGGCGGCTGGATAATTTCCTGGGCATGCGCCAAACCCTATGGATGATTCTCGGTTTGGCTGTCATTTATTTGCTGCTGAAGTCGCCGCACTGGATCGATAGCCTGCGGCGCTATAAATACATCTGGCTGTCCGCTGGGTTGGGTCTGACCGCCCTAACCTTCTTTTTCGGCACCTACCCTGGCGGAGATGGGCCGCGCCTGTGGTTAGGGTGTTGCGGTCTCTACTTTCAACCTTCTGAGCCGCTGAAACTGCTATTGATTATCTATCTGGCCGCTTATCTGGCCGGGCAGGTATACATTACCCTCAGCCTGCCGCAACTGCTTGCTCCGACTCTGATTCTGGCCGGCGCCGCGATTGCATTGCTGGTAGCCCAGGAAGACCTGGGGACAGCAACGCTGATTATCGCCATCTATACCATCGTGGTTTATCTGGCGTCAGCCCGCCGGAGGGTGCTCGGCATCAGCCTGGGATTGCTGTTGACAGCCGCGATAGCAGGGTATACCACCTTTCCTGTAATCCGCGTCCGGGTGGATACCTGGTTGAATCCGTGGCTCGACCCCGGGGGAAATTCATATCAGTTAATCCAGTCTTTCCTGGCGATAGCAACCGGCCGCATTTTCGGAACCGGGCCAGGGCTGGGAAGTCCGAGCTTGATTCCAGTTGCCCAATCCGATTTCATAGCCGCTTCCATTTCAGAAGAAATGGGGTTGATTGGTCTGGTCGGGATCTTACTGCTGGTTGGCTTGTTTGTATTTCGCACCTTTTACATCGCCATGCGGGCGGCAAATAATTTCCACCGCTTTCTGGCAGCCGGCCTTGGCTGTTACTTCGCTATCCAGTCGATATTGATTATTGGCGGTAACATTCGCATGCTGCCCCTGACGGGAGTCGCATTGCCGTTTGTGTCTTACGGCGGGTCATCGCTGCTAACAACCTTTATAGCGCTCGGGCTGCTATTGGTCATCAGCAGCAATGAAGGAACAGCTTCTCCCGAGCTGCCCCGCCTAAGACCCTACCTGGTGACCGGAGCAGTGATCGCGGGGGCGTTGATGGTGCTTGCCTTGGCTGCAGGGTGGTGGGCGGTGGTGCGCTCCGATGACCTGCAATTTCGTACCGATAATCTGCGTTGGACAGTCCATGAGCGTTATGTCCCGCGCGGTTCACTGCTTGACCGCTCGAACGAACCGATTTCCATCACGACCGGTCAGCCGGGCAGCTATACGCGCAGCTTGTTGTACCCCGCGCTAGGGACGACCATCGGCTATTCCGATCCAATTTTTGGCAAGGGCGGACTGGAAGCCGGCCTTGATGGGTATCTCTCCGGCTTACAAGGCAATGCAGCCTCCACCATTTGGCTGGCCGAGTGGATCTACGGTCAACCCCCGTCCGGGCTGGATGTGCGTTTATCCATCGATCGCGACTTGCAAAGCAGGGTAGATGCAGCCCTTGCCGGCAAAATCGGGGCGGCGGTTATCCTCAATGCAAAAACCGGTGAGGTGTTGGCAATTGCCTCGCAGCCGTCGTTTGACCCCAACCGGATGGACGAAAAATGGGAGGAGTGGCGTACGGATCCGGATGCCCCGTTATTAAATCGGGTAACCCAGGGCGCCTACCCGCCCGGAAGCATTCTTGGGCCGTTTCTGTATGCCCGCGTCAAACCAACCCTGGATCGCGACCCAGAGCAGCTGAGTTATTCGCTGGATGGTAATACTCTGACTTGTGTCCGCGTAGCTGCCGTTCCACTTACCTGGAAAACTGTTGTAGCTGCCGGTTGTCCGGGCGCGCTGGTGGAACTGGGCGCGCGTTTGTCGAATAGTCAGATGCACGATTTATTTCTGGATTTTGGCTTCTTCAGCTCACCTGAATTTGAACTCCCTACGATTGCCCCATCGCTTGACCAACCCGTGACGGATATTGTTTTGGCATCCCTCGGGCAGTCAGGCTTGAAAGTGACGCCGTTGCAAATGGCCCTGGCGACCGCTCAACTCAGCAATTTGGGTGTCCGGCCAACCCCGCACCTGGCATCTGCTGTCCGCACCCCGCACCAGGGTTGGGTAGTGCTGCCAACCGGAACTGCAACAACGGTGGATGGCACTTATGCCAGACCTGAAGGCTTGAAAACGGATCCAACCTCTGGGCTACCGGTTTGGGATGCCATCGGTCAAGCGCAAACGGATGACGGTCACCTCATCACCTGGTACATTAGCGCCACCATCAATTCCTGGCCAGGCTCTTCCCTGGCGCTGGCATTGGTACTGGAAGAGGATAATCCCAACCAAGCCGGGCAAATCGGCCGTGAATTGATGTTCAACGCACTCAACCCGTAAAAAGCGTTAACCCACCAGATCCTGCAATGCTGACTCGGCGTTTTCAAAAGTAAACTGGAACCCCAGATTGCTCAACCGGGTTGGCACCCCACGCCAGGAATCCAGGACAACCGTACTCAGTTCACCCAACGCAAGTCGCATGGCAAAAGCAGGCACCGGAAACCAATACGGCCGGTGCAAGACCCGACCGATCATCCGTCCCAGGTCAGCGTTACGCACCGGTTGTGGGGACATTAGATTGAATGAGCCTGAAGCATCCCGGTTGTTGATTAAATATGTAATCGCGTTCACCTCGTCATTAATGTGGATCCACGAGATATACTGCTTGCCATTCCCAATCGACCCGCCAACGAACATACGAAATGGAAGCAGAAACATTTTTAAAATGAACGCGCCGTGCTCGAACACCACGCCCGAGCGAATCACCACCCGCCGGACGCCCAGTTCTTCGGCTGACCGGGTCGATTCCTCCCAACGCTGGCAGAGATCGCCCTGGAAATCCGAACCGGGCGGGCTGGATTCATCTAAAAGCGTATCGCCGTTGGCACGGTAATATCCCACTGCCGAAGCCTGCACCAGCACTTCCGGGCGCTTTTCTGCCTGGGTTAACGCATCCATGATGGCCTGCCCGGCATAGAGCCGGCTGTTAACCAACGCTTCCTTACGTTTGCGCGTCCACAAACCGCCGCCAAGGTTGACCCCTGCCAGGTTAACGATAACATCCGTTTCGTTGACCAGGCTGCCCCAGCCGGCGGCGCTGCACCCGTCCCAACCCACAAAACGTACACCTTGAGGAGCGGAATGCGCTTCAGGATTACGGCTGAGGACAGTCACCGTATGGTTGTCAGCCAGCAATTTCCGGGTTAATGCCGTCCCGATCAAGCCGCTGCCGCCAGCTATTAGAATATACATTTCCGTCTCCTCGCCCCGCAACCGAACTAACCCCAAATTATTTCCAATTTCGAAAATAATTGTGAATGGTTGATTGAATTTATCTTAACACCTAAACAAGATACTCACAACTCTCTTCTGACACCCGTGCTATAATCAGCCGAAAGAGTAGAAAATGAGCGAAAACGTGCTGGTTCTCAACGCCAACTTTGAGCCGATCAACGTGTGCAATTTGCGGCGAGCGATCGGCTTGATAATAGCAGAACGGGCTGCGCTGGTGGTAAACGGCCGGGGGGTTATTCACTCCATCAGCAGTACTTTTCCGCGCCCATCGATCATTCGCCTGCAGAAAATGGTGCAGCGACCACGCACCAGGGTACGGCTGAACCGCCGCGAAATCTTCCGGCGTGATAACTTTACCTGCCAGTATTGCGGCAAACGCTCGCTCGACCTGACCATAGATCATGTGGTACCGCGGCACCTGGGCGGCCGGCACACCTGGAAAAATGTTGTCGCTGCCTGCGCCTCCTGTAATCACCGCAAGGGCGGGCGGCGTCCTGCAGAAGCCAACATGGCGCTGCTGCACAACCCGGCAGAACCTCCCTGTTCGGCAATTTACGTCTTTGGGCGGCATCTTACGGAATATGCAGAATGGGAGCCGTTTCTGAACGGCTGGTAAAAAAATAGATCTCCTCACCCTACCTCTCCTCAAAGAGGAGAGGAGTTAATATCCTTTTCCAAAACGGAGAGGAAAATTGAGGGTCTCAAGAATTTTCTATTCGCCCGCAAACCTGGCACTCCAAATCGCCAAGCAACCCGCCTTATCCTTGTGACGGCGGCGTGCCAGGTTTTGGCGCTGCCTCAGGTTTCCGATGGCGGAAAATCAACGCGGCGGTTGCTGCAACGGCGATCACCGCCATGATGGTCTGGTTGATATTGAAGCCAGCCACGGGAGACGGGTCAAGCCGCAGGAATTCCAGGAAAAACCGGCCGACCGGGTAGATGATCAGGTAAGTCAGGAAGATATCCCCGGTTTTCAAACGATCGCCAAATTTACGTCCAATCCACAAGAGTACTGCCATATTGATCAGGTTGTAAATAGCCTCATAAGCAAAAAGTGGGTGGTAAGTAGCCTGATCGATATATTCGGGTAGCCGGTGGGCTTCATCAATGGTGAGTGCCCAGGGCAGATCTGTCGGCGCACCGTATAATTCCTGGTTAACGTAATTACCAAGGCGTCCGATGGCCTGCGCCAGGGCCAGCCCGGGAGCAATGACATCCGTCCAGGCGCCGAAGCTCATTTTCCGCTTGCGCGTATAGAGCCACAAAGCCACAGCCCCACCAATGACTGCGCCCGGGATGCCCAGGCCGCCTTTCCAGATGGCGATCGCATCCAAGGGGTGGGTCAGGTAATACCCGGTGGTAATACCTTGCGCCACCAGAGAAGCGGACGGGGTCAGAACATGCCACAACCGCGCGCCAATAATGCCGCCAATAATTAACCAGGGGAACATATCCCAAACGACATCCGATTTGATGCCGCGGCGTTTGGCTTCCTTGGTGGAGAGCCATGCAGCCGCCAACGCGCCGAGCATGATCAAAATACCGTATAGTTGAATGGTCAATGGGCCGATCTTGAAACTACTTGGCATGGTAGGATTAACCTTCCTCTAGCAAAATTCTCCAGTCACATGGGGGCTGGCTCACTAAATAAGATCATTTTCGGCAGCAGCCTGTTTTCGTACCAGCCAGATGCGCTGCAGGGCAGTCAGATTGCCCAGAATCGCCAGGATCCACAAGGCAATGATCGGTCGGTTAAACAACAAACTTAACACAATCACAATATAGCGTTCCACCCGCGTCATCAGGCCAGCGGTCACTTTGAAGTCCGCCGTCTCGCCGCGCGAACGGGTGTAAGACACCATCACTGACCCGGCAGCCGCGGCATAAACCAATACCACCGGCAGCCAAAGCTGCTGATTTGAATAATAAATCAACAAACCGCCGAGCAGGAACAATTCGGCATAACGGTCAACCACCGAGTCCAGAAATCCCCCAAAACGCGAGGTCTTGCCGCGAAGCCGAGCCATGGTGCCGTCCAATGCGTCGAATGGTCCCATGACCATAACTACCACCCCGCCCCACAGCATCTCACCGCGAGCCAGAAGGTAGGCAGCTCCAATATGCCCTGCCAGACCTATCAACGTCATGGCATTGGGTGTGAGGCCTATTTTGTTCAAGAAGGCCCCTATCGGATCGAGTATGCCTTTAAAGCGAACGCGCAGCATGTCGGAAAAGGTCTTCGGGGACTTTTGTAGAACGGGTTGATCCATCCGCCACCTGGCCAGGAATCATAAGGGTAGAACCGCGCGCGGTTCGGAAGCAATCTTACCACATCTGGCGGGGCTTATTCTCCCGAATATTCACTATCCGGATCGTTTTCCTCGGTAGGATCGACCAGCACTTCCCGATCCTTCCCGCCGCCCAGTGGGGGACCAACGATGCCCATTTCTTCCAACTGATCGAGCAGCCGGGCAGCCCGCGGGAAACCAATCCGTAACCGGCGCTGCAGCAGGGAGGCGCTGGCGCGCTGGGCTTTGGTCACCAGATCAACTGCCATTTGTACCAAGTCATCGCCGCCTTCACTTTCATCCCGCACCATCCCCTCCCAAGGCGGCGCTTCAGCGGGTTTGACAGCCTGTTTGCTCTTCCAATATTCGATCACGCTGTCGATTTCCTGGTCTTTGAGGAGTACACCTTGAGCGCGTTGCGGCGTTCCAACCTCGGGATTCAGAAACAACATGTCACCGCGGCCAAGCAGCGATTCGGCGCCGTTGACGTCCAAAATCACGCGGGAATCGATGGATGACGCAACTGAAAATGCAATGCGTGATGGGAAATTAGCCTTGATCAACCCGGTAACTACGTCGGTGCTTGGGCGTTGTGTTGCCACAACCAGGTGAATACCGACCGACCGCGCCATTTGCGCCAACCGCACAACGGCATGTTCGGTCTGGTCGGGCGCGGACATCATCAAGTCTGCCAATTCGTCCACCAATACCACAATCCGCGGCAGGGTAACCTGTTTGCGCCGTTCCTGCTTGCGATTGAATGAATCTAGGTCGCGGGCGCGCGCCGACTCCAGCAGCCGATAGCGTTGATCCATTTCAGCCAGCGCCCATTTCAAAACAGCCAGCATGCGCTCCAACTGGGTTTCGACTTTGCCCATGATGTGCGGCAGGCCATTAAAGCGCATCAATTCAACCATTTTGGGGTCGAGCACAGCCAGGCGAAGGGTTTCAGGTGAATTGTTCATCACCAGGCAGGTGATAATAGAAGCCAGGCAAACCGACTTTCCGGATCCGGTTGTGCCTGCGACCAGTAAGTGCGGCATGCGCGTCAGATCAGCCACCACCGGCTGCCCGGAAACATCACGCCCGAGCGCCAGCGCCAGCGGAGAGTTCAAGTTCTTGAACTCCGGGGCTTCAATGATCGTTCGCAGGCGTACCAGCGCCGTAGAAGTGTTAGGGACTTCGATGCCAACGTAAGAATGTCCCGGCACAGGCGCCTCGATGCGCAGCCGTTCAGCCGCCAGCGAAAGCGCCAGGTCTTTGGAAAGCCCTGAAATTTGTGAAACGCGCACCTTTTGCTTTTGCGGTTGACCGTCCGGGCCCGCCCGTTCTACGAAACCGGGTTCAACAGCAAACTGAGTGACGGTAGGGCCAACCCGATAACCAATCACCCGTGAAGGCACACCGAATTCAGCCAGGGTTTTTTCTATTTTCGTGGCCACCGCCAAAATCCGATCCTCGTCCAGTCCATTCTTCTCGTCTTGCGCAAGCAAGCTGAGGGGCGGCAGTTCTGTTACCCGCGGCCCATCAACCACATTGAGCGGAATGCCGCCTACTGGGGTAGCGGCAGGAACTACGACGGGACTAACCGGGTGAACCGCAGCCAACTCAACGTAAGGTTCTTCAACGGGTTCCTGATTGATCCAAGATTCAGCCTTCTGCAGCAACCTGCGGCTTAACCCGCTGGTCACCAGACCCAACCAGGCTAACAAAACCAGAAGCAGCAAGCTGCTCCATGGCAGCGGCAATAAAAAGGAGACCATTCGGGCCAGTCCCCAGCCAATGATTCCACCATCCTGCCCGGCTTCGGCGCGCTCGAGCGAGAGACCGCCAAAAAGCGCCAGCAGCGCCATAATAAAAAAGGTCATAAACTCAAGCGCCAGAACCCGCCCCAGGTCCAGGCGGCTGGCACGCTCAGGCTGATGACGCAGCGCGGCGATCCCCAGAAAAGCAGTCAAAATAATAATCGCATAGCTGCCTGCGCCGGTCCAATGTTTTAGGAACACACCCCAGGGCGATATGAAAGTCCCCTGGCTTAGATTAAGCAGCGCCAATGCCGTCAGAGCGCTCAACGCCAGTAAAAATACCCCCAGAACATCCCAGCTATACCGCTCGAAGCGCAGCCAGATCCGCCCCAGGACCTCCATGACTGAAGGGGACACAGAATCCGATTCTGGCGGGGGGGTTGATTTACTCCGGGAATTTTTTTTGCGAGGTTGTGCTCCGCTCATTCGGTTTGAACCAAACCAAGTCCTAAACGCCGCCGGTCAGTATCGATATGCAAGATCCTGACGACCACATCCTGTCCGATCTCGATAAAATCTGAAAACTGCGAATATTCTGTGGGCAACTTAATCGACGAAAGATGAATCAAGCCTTCCACGCCCTCTTCCAGGCGCGCAAACGCCCCAAAGCGAGTGGTGGATGTGATTGTGGCCGAGACAATGTCGCCGGGTTTATAGCGTACGTTCAATGTCTCCCATGGGTTGGGCGTCATGCGTTTCAGACTGAGCGCAATGCGTGAATTCTCCTCACATACCTGCAGCACAATAACCCTGACTTCATCCCCCACCGAAAGAACGTCACTGGGATGATGCACCCGCCCCCAGGAGAGTTCGGACACATGTATCAAACCCTCGACGCCGCCGAGGTCAATGAATGCGCCAAAATCGGTGACGTTGGTAACTTGACCGGTCAGGATTGCGCCTTCTTGCAGCGCATTAAAGATGACCCGACGTTTACCCTCGCCTGCGAGCGCAGCCCGCTCAGAAAGCACAATTCGTTCCTGAGCTTTTTCACACTCGATCACTTTCAGTTCAATGTCCCGCTCAACATAAGCAGCTAAAACGCTTCTGCGCTCCTCTTCCCCCGCAATATTAGGCATGTCAATCAGGTGCGACACGGGTACAAATCCCTGTATTCCGCATCCCTGCACGAGCAATCCGCCCCGGTTGAACCCATGCACCTTGAGACAGACAATCTCATCCTGTTCGTATACTCGTTGGACAAATGACCAGTCAACTGCTGTAATCGTTGGCTGCGCTGCTGCCCGGCTGCCAGTCTCCTTGCGGGGTGTCTGGTAAGATTCTTCATCTGAAAGAACTGCAGCCCACCAGCTTTCATCCGGGAGCTGGGGGATTTCCCCCTCCGGAATTGAAGCCTCTCGCTTGATCAACATTAATTCACCTCCCCAAGTGCCTTACAAATAATGCCCTACAGACAATTGTATAGGCAGCGTGAAATTTATTACAACTCGATTTGACTGCCATTTTGGTTTTCCATCTCCTTAATTTCTTTGGCAACCGCTTCAATAGCTACCCGCTGCTTGCGGTACAGGTCAGCTTCGGACATGGCCAACCGCATCGCAATCTCGCGAACTTTCTTTCCTTCCAAAAATTTCAACTCAAGAATATTATACAAAACCCACTCGCCGGTGAAACGCCGTTCGCCCTCTGGCTTTACCCGTTCTATGCCCTCCCGCAGGATGGCTCGCAGGGCATTAGACGAGTTTCCTTCATGGGTTTCAGCCTTGTCCTTGACTACCTGGAGGTTCATCAACGGGCTGTCGGTTAATTTGGGCCCGCCCCAGTAATGTGTCAGGGCATCCTTGACCCATTGTGAAAATTCGCTGTTGGCTTCCGGGACTTCAGCCGCTAATACCTTCGATTGGTCAAAGCGGCCGGCCGCCCGCAGTTGTTGGATGAAAGCTGCCTTGGTAGACAGCTCGCCCAATGATTGGAACACCTGCTCCTGCAGACGGCGGTCATTGAGCGCCAGCGCAATCCGCTCAGAAAAGGCGTTCAAAGCGTCCAACTGCTCTTCGTCCAGCGCTTCGATCGCGCCTTCCGATATGCCCAAAATCCCGAGCATACTCACATCGCCATCCTCATTTTGGTCATACAAAGGCACCAGGATGTCGCTGTCCCACTGGAAGAGCTGATAATAATCGCTGGTGTCCGGAAAAAAGCGGGACAAGTCCGTATTAACCTTTTCCCGATCAAAGAATGTTTTACCGACCTTTACCGCCAGTTCGAGGCCATCCGGGTTTAACGCTGCAACATACGCGCCCGGCGCCTGCAGTCGGTCGCATAAGCCGGAAAGGATCATTTCGATAAATTGGCGTAAATCGTTACGGGTGATTAATCGGTCTTCCAAGCCGACTAACACCTCAATTTCGGCCTTGTCATTGCCATAAAACAGCCAGCGTTCGAGGTAAGGGAAAATCAAGGTGACCAGGTACTCGCCAACCAGTATCGTAGCGACCATGACGATGGGCACAAAGGTGTTGTACGCCAAACCCAGCGGTTCACCCGCCCGCCGGACGATCGTGGCAAAGGTCAGCGTAAAGCTGGCGACCACCGGTCCGCGCAAAATCCATTTGAAAAGGCGGCTCTTAACCCGCCGGTCTGGCAGCGATACCCCAAAAAACGCCACCGAATAGGACATGATGATCACCAGCCCGCCCACGAATATATTAGAAACGACTGCCACCAGCCAGAAAATAATCGAGTGGCGGGCTGCGAAACCCGAACTGAACAACAAGAAAGGAAATGAACCCAAAGTGGGGGCAATAGCGCCGATCAATAGATAGACCATGCGCCGCTTGCCGGAAGCTGTGGCGGAACGCCGGTACGCCCGAATAAAGTTGTACCAGGACATTACCATCGCCACCAGGTAAAACAGGATGAAGGCATCCGTCAGCCAGGTCGGCTCTAAAAACGGCGCCGTATTCTCTGACTGCTCCAACGGGCCAACCAGCCGCCCCAGCGCCAGCACGACCAGGAAAAACAGCGAAATAAGGTAGAAAAAGCGGATCGCCCAGCGGCGTTTACCTCTACTTGGTTTTCCGGTGGTTGCCAGAACCCCATCCGAAAAATGCAAATAGGAGGATGGCAGGAAAACGATGCCAATCCACTGCACTTCCAACCAGAATTCCAGGCGCGCCGGTGACTCCGCCACACTGGCGAGCGCTTCAGCGGCATAAACGATTACCAGACAAGCCAATATGATCGAAAATGAACGAGCGACTCTCACCCGTAGATTGAAGGTTAACGAATATAACAGTAGGGAGAAGGCGGTGATGGCAATGCCTGCCATCAATATTTGGTTTATCGGTATCAGTACGGTCAAGGGGTCTGGCTTTCTACAACAAGGACCTCATGAGGTCCTTTCAGCGCATCAGGCGCGAGAAAAACAACGCAATGTCTTGATTGGCATAATACTGGTCGTTGTAACCGCAGAACTCGTAGCCCAGCTTGAAAGCCATGCGCACTGCAGCCACATTTTTAGAGGACATTTCCAGAACGATGCGGCGGAACCGGCGTTGGTTGGCCCAATTCTGGGTCGAAAGCAGCAGCGCACTGGCGATTCCTTCACGACGGTTGTGCTCCGCTACCGCCAGGTCGGTTATCCAGGCAGTACCTGGCGTCTGCTGATCCTGGATGCTGGCATACCCGACCGGTTGATTCCCCAGGACAGCCATTAGGATGACAGCGGCCTTTTTCCACGTTTCAACGATCTGGTCATGGGTATGCGGGTACTCGATGCGGATGGAACGCGGCAGGCGAATCTCACGAAAGCTGATGGTCATTTGCCCGGTATCGAAGGAGCGGTCCATCTGCCAAACGTAATCCGTTTTACTGGAATGTTCGATGCCAGCCAGAACAGATAGATCGGTGGTCAATGCAGGGCGGATTTCGATTTCAGGCATGGAGTTTCCTCAGGGTGCAATGATGCGTGTGTTGACGATACAGGCCGGGAAGACGTTGTTGGCATTATCTCGCACGACCAGCCGCAACAGGTAGTCTCCCGGGGTAAGTAGGGTGGTGTCCCAGCGTCCGCTGCCCTCGCCGCCCATTGGCTGATCGATGATGGGCGATTCGCCCGCTGCAATAGTCGTCCAGGTAGTGGAGCCAGGTTGAGCATATTCAAACTGGTAAAACCCGAGGTTCGGCACACTGACCGTCCCGCGCAGAATCACTTCTCCTTGTAACGTCTCGCCGGCTGCCGGAAAAGTCCATTCAACCTGGCCTGGCACGCACCCATCTTCATCCGTGATATCTACCGTCGGTGCGAGATCATCGATTGTCGGGGTTGTTTCCACGGAGACCGGTTGAAGCGTTATGGTGGGGCTTGCCAGAATCTGCAAAGTTGAAGTAGGCAGCATTTGCGTGTTTGGAAAATCAGGGTACACGATGGATACCATTATAAATTCAGTAATCGCAAACAGTACCAGAAAAGCAAATCCGGTCAGACCGCTGCTGAATCGGCGCTGGGCATTTTCACGCTCCAAACCAAATTGCGAACTGCGTAGTTCCCGCCAGGCGATCGCCATTTTGTGCAATGTCCAAAGCGCCACCAGCCCTATTCCAATGTAAATGACATACTCGTAGGTTTTAAGGAAGCGCAGGACTTCTTCCATGATCCATCATCAAACTCAAATTGAATAATTCTTTACAGGGATCGCAGGACACCGCGAATAAGAGTAGTCAATTTTGGCACCAGTATTTTTCCAGCTTCCAACACTTCAGCATGGGTGGTTACGGTGCTGCCGTCCAAATTAGCCTTGTTACTGATGCCAGAAAGCCCGAGTACACGGGTCTTTCCATGCCGGGCAACGATCACCTCCGGAACAGTGGACATACCCACCGCGTCCGCACCGCCAGCTCGCAGGAAGCGCAAGTCAGCCGGTGATTCGAAAGATGGCCCCGACAACCAGGCGTATACGCCCTCGCGCAGCGTCATGTCGGCTGATTTCGCGACATCGCGGCATTTTTGCTGCAGTTCACGATCATAAGGCTGGCTCATGTCCGGGAAGCGCTCACCGAACACATCCAGGTTGGGACCGCGCAGAGGGTTGAGACCGGTCATCCCGACCAGGTTGATGTGGTCCGTAAGCAGCATCACATCGCCGGGGACATATTCCGGGTGGATGGCGCCGGCGGCGTTGGTAACAATAAGAATTTCAATCCCAAGGCGCTGCATTACCCGGATGGGAAAAGTCACCTGACCCATGGTGGGGCCTTCGTAATAGTGCGTACGGCCTTGCATCACCAGTACAGATTGGTTGTCGAGGCCGCCGACGACCAGACGACCCTTATGCCCCTGAATAGTCGGCAGCGGCCAATTGGGCAGCTCGTTGTACGGGATCACGTCTGCATTCTCGACCAGATCGGCTAAATCGCCCAGCCCAGAGCCAAGAATCAGGCCAATTCTAGGCTTGGTATGGATTTTGCTTGCAATGACATCGCAGGTGTGGTCGATCTGCTCGAGGGTGATCCACTCGCTCATACGTTCCTCCAAAAATCATTGTTTTGTATTTCTGGGAAAATTTTCCAGCTTGAATGGCTGGCAATCCAACCGTCCGAGTGAATTATAACAGAATACCCGGCGCGGAAATTTGTCACGGGTCCCCGGTGAAATTTACAGTCAGTTGCATTTTTTTAGAAAATGCAAAGATATTTATGCGACGGATTTTACAACTTGTTAGTATAATAAATCAGGGGATAAAAATTTTAGACGTACAGTTTATCCACCTTCACTGAATCCCAGTTCAGATTGATTAATATTCTTTTAATATAATCCTATCAGCAGCCTACAGCAGCTTCGCTCTGTATTTCCTGCACACATATGGAAGATATTTCTTCAAGGTCTATGTACATGAACCGGCACTCCCTGCAACCTCCGAATCTAACCACTGCCAAACAGCTTAAGTTAGTCCTCCCGGCTGTTACGATAGGCGGGTTGGTATTTCTTTCTTTGATCATCAATAGTTTTCGGGTCAATCCATCCACCCAGGCGGGTAGAATCAGCCTGATTTTTGGCGCTGCCGGTTTGCTATATATGATTTTTATTTCCATCTGGGGAATCCCCCTTCTGCGCAAGCAGCCCTTTTTTGGCTGGTCACTTGCAATTGTAAGTGGACTGGGCGTTGGCGTCATCGATCTTTATCAACCAGAATTGATGCCCGGCATACCCCTGCCGTTGTCCATCACCATCGTCGTTATCCTTGCTCTTCTTTCCGGACGTTGGCCAACTTATTTATTTGCGCTGATGGTGATAATCGCCAATGTTTTGATCTTTTTATATGCTTTTGCAGGCCAGACGGAGATGTTCATCCTGGAAGCAGTCCTCATTCCGGCTTTTGCTATCGTGATTACCGAAACCATTCTTGGGCTGCGCAATACATTGCTGGTTGAAATGACGCGTTTGCAGACCCTGAATCGAGTAGCCCGCAGCCTGGCCAGTTCGCTCGAAATGCACCAGGTGGTATCCCTGGTAAGCAGCGCTATTCAGAATGCCTTCGCCGCGGACACGTATTATGTCGGTATGCTGCAAGGCGAATCCCTTCATATGGAATTGTTTTTCGACGATGGTGAGTTCTTTCCAGCCACGGATATCGAAATTAAAGGCACTCTGGCAGGGAGGGTGGTGGAAACCCAGCGCTCGCTATTGATCCGTGACCTGGTTGCCGAACGTAAGAAACGCAACCTCCCCTTCATCATTGTTGGCCGGCAGCGAACCAGCAGTTCGTGGGTGGGAACGCCGCTAAAGATGAACGGACATATTGCCGGGATCATCGGCGTGGCTTCGTATCAGAAAAATGTGTTCGATGAAGGCGATCTGGAATTACTGGAAAATATCGCCCAGCAGGCAGCCCTGGCGCTTGATAATGCTGGACACCATGCGGAAGTTGAAACCCGTTCCCAGCAGGACAGTCTTACCGGCGTGCTCAACCACAATGCCTTCCTGACGCGTTTAGAGCGGCAAGCCCGCGAAGCTGTCGGTTCGAAAAAACCCCTGGCGTTGATCATGCTGGATATCGATCATTTCAAACTGTACAATGACCAATTTGGCCACCTGACCGGCGACGAAGTCCTAACCAATCTGTGCCAGGTTATCCGGCGACATGTCAAAAAGGCCGACCTGGTTGGCAGGTGGGGCGGCGAAGAATTCGTGATCTCGCTGCCCAATGCCAACGGTCCGCAGGCCTTTCATGTAGCTGAACGGATTCGCACGACAGTGGAAAATCTGGCGATTAAAGACCGCGTGGGTCAATTGATTCCGGCGCCGACCGTCAGTCAGGGGATCGCATTGCTGGTGGACGAGACGATGGATTTTATCCAACTGGTCGATCTGGCAGACCAGCGGTTGTATATTGCCAAAGACCACGGGGGAAATGGCATCGAGCCCACGCTGCCCGCATTGGAAGAAAATCAACCACAGCCTGAAACTCAGGATACTGAAGCCTGAACCTGGAGAACTTCCTGGAAAGCCTTCAGCGTACGATCGATACCGCTGTCATCCACCCAGTAATGCAGTACCATCCGGAACATGCGCGGACCGGTCACGCCGACTTTTATGCCGTGGCTGACCAGTCTGGCAGCAACTTCGCTGGCAGTCAACGGCAAACTCTGGTTCAACTGCACAAAAACCATATTGGACTGTGGTTTGCCGAGCGGGAATTCAATTCCCGGAATACCCGCCAACCCATCTGCCAGCCGTTTAGCGCGGGCGTGGTCTTGCGGCAACCGCTCCACCATCTGTTCCAAGGCGACAATGCCGGCCGCCGCCAGGATACCTGCCTGCCGCATGCCGCCACCTAATTGTTTGCGGATACGTCGCGCCTTGGTAATAAATTCAGCGCTGCCGCATAATACGGAACCAACTGGCGCGCACAACCCCTTGCTCAGGCAAAACGTGACCGAATCGGCAGGGGCTGCCAGGTCGGCTGCCTTTACACCCAGCGCAGCCGCGGCATTAAAAACCCGCGCCCCATCCAGATGCAATTTAAGCCCCTGTAAATGCATCAATTCGCCCGCGACCTGCATGTACGCGGCGGTCAAGACCACCCCACCGCAACGGTTATGCGTGTTTTCCAGGATGAGCAGTCGGGTGACCGGTTGGTGAATATCCAGCCCACGGATTGCGCTGCGCACATCGTCCAGGTTGAGGGTACCGTCGGGTTGGTTAGGCAGTGTATTGGCAAATACGCCACCCAACGCTGAAATACCACCGGCCTCGAACAGGTAGGTGTGACCCAGGTTGCCCATGATGGCTTCTTCACCACGTTGGCAGTGCGCCAGCACCGCTGCCAGATTACCCATCGTCCCGGAGGGTACGAACAGCCCGGCCTGTTTGCCCATTTTTTCAGCCGCCATCGCCTCCAGGCGGTTGACGGTCGGGTCTTCCCCCAGGACATCGTCGCCGACTTCCGCACGGGCCATAGCCTCGCGCATAGCCGGGGTTGGGTGGCTGACGGTGTCGGAGCGCAGATCAACAATGGATTCCATGGAGAATTTCCTCTTTTAGGGAATAAATTAGCGGTGACGCAGATCTTCGAGGACTCGACTCAATTCAGGGGGTAAAGGGGCTTCAAAGGTACGCGCAGCCTTCTCTCCAGGCAGTTGAATGGTCAGACGGGCCGCGTGCAAGAAGTGCCGCTCAAGGGGTAAGGTTGACTTTCGATGCCCATAAACCAGGTCGCCGACGATCGGCGTACCAAGAAATGCCAAGTGTAGGCGAATTTGATGCGTCCGTCCGGTCAGTGGATGAGCCTCTAGTAAGGTATGCGCGGGAAAAGTTTCCAGAGTCTGATACTCGGTGACCGATTCGCGCCCACGGTCATTGGAGACGATTGCCATGCGCTTGCGGTGTGACGGGTCGCGGGCAATAGCTGCCTCGATGCGGCCTTCCGGGGTCGGAGGAAGCCCGTCCACCAGCGCCAGGTAAATTTTCTTTACGCTGCGCAGACGGAATTGGTCTTGTAGCCAGCGGTGAGTTGCGTCATTTTTGGCAATCAAGATCAAACCCGAGGTATCTTTGTCCAGCCGGTGAACAATCCCTGGGCGCTGCTCGCCGCCCACACCCTCCAGGTCGGGAGCATGAGCCAGAGCTGCATGCACCAGCGTGCCGCTGGCATGTCCAACCGAAGGATGCACCACCATTCCGGCAGGTTTATTGATCACCATCAGGTCGTCATTTTCAAACACAACGTCCAGCGGAATGGACTCTGGCTGGAGGGTGGTTGGAACGGACGGCGGGACTTCCACGCGCACTTGCTGGCCAGCTTCAACCTGATGGCCGGCTTTTCCAACGACGATTTCACCGACCGTAACTCTGCCATCTTTGATCAGCGCTTGCAGACGCGAGCGGGAAAAATCCGGCATGCGAGCAACCAACGCTTTGTCCAAACGCTCCGCGCCAGGGCCGGGCTGAATGAACTCCACCACCTGCCCGGTCATGAAAGCTCGTGAAACTCCGAAAATGGTTCGGTGGGATTGCCGTCGGCCTGCGCGATCATTTCCCGTTCTGCCTTCTCGCGCCGTTCCTGCAGCCAAACCCCCAATACCAGGACGGCTGTACCGACCGTTATGGCGGAATCGGCCACATTGAAGACCGCAAATGACCCGATCGAAATAAAATCGGTGACCTGGCCAATGGTAATGCGGTCGATCAGGTTGCCAACGGCGCCGCCCAATTGCATGCTGAGCGCTAACCGCAATGACCAATCCTGGTTGGGAATGCGCGGAAAATAAACGATAATACCAACGACAATGATGATCGGCAGAAGGATGAAAATGACGCCGCCTTCCTGGAACATGCCAAAAGCGACGCCCTTGTTATACCAGTGCAGGATGCGCGCGTAAGGCGCCAAGTCTTGCCAGGGCATCCAACTCTCCCCCAAAGCCAAATTTTGCCTTACGAGCGACTTGGTATATTGGTCGAGCGCGATAATAAGCCCGGGAATGAGGAGTAAATAGAAGAAATACCGAAGAAATTTTTTCAAAAAAAGAGTCCTCCAACCGATTGTGGGCTAATTGTACCTCATTTCATCGGTGGAACCGGGCAGGCCGATCAAAGGGGCTTACTTGGGCAGATGGGCGTCATCCGGCGACCAGCAGGCCAGGTAATCCAACTGATGGACAACCAAGAACAGGCTGGCGCCATGGATCTGCCGGCGGCGGGCGGTGAGCCAACCTTGAAATGCAACGGGTTCCAACTCAGCGTGTCCGGCAAGCGTTTCTTCGAAAAAATGCAGGATATGTTCCAAAAAATAGGCTTCATCAGCCGGGTAACTCCCACCAACCGGATATAACACCCAGTCTGAAGCCCCGGCAGCCAGCACTTTCCAGCCTGCGTCGCGGAGTTGATGGTATAAACGCCGCCCAGTCCGGCTGCCCCCGGTAGGCTGTCCGTCTGCCTGCCGGTCGTCCATTGACCGGTGGTATAGTTCGATTATTTTTTCGTCCAAACCCGGATCGAGCTGCGGCTCGAATACGGTCACGCCGTCGAAATTGATCGTAAAGTAGCCTAATCCGCCTGGCTGCATCCATTTCCCCCATTGCTGCAGGAGTGATGCCGGATTGACAAGATCCAAAAATGCATTCGCGAGCAGCAGGTCATAACCCGGCTCGCCCGGATTTGCCGCCACCTCGCCAACCTCCCTGGTTTGGAAACTCACCCGCAGCTGGACTTCCTGTCCAGATAAATCAAAACCGTCCGGAGCGGCGAGGCATGCCAACCCTTGACCATCGGCCCACGCCGGTAAATTTTGCAGCGCTGTCTGAATACTCTCAGTATCTGAATCAATTCCTTGGTACGTTCCGCGTTTGAGCGCACCCCACTCGACCAGGCGGTGCAGCATGGTGCCCATACCTGCGCCAACCTCTAATACCCGCGGCGGTTGGTTCAAAGCCCGCTCCCCAAGCAGTTTGGCCATCCTCTGCCAGACGGAGCGGTTCAACGCCCGGTCATCGACGGTGCGCTTGGCATTCAGGTAGCGTTGAAACGTAAAGTCCGCTGTGTACCTCGCATCAAAGCTGGGCGAGCATAAATTGACGAATGTTTTCCGTAGTTTGCCGCCAGGTCGGAAATTCTGCGTAGCGTTGGCGGGCAGCCAGGCTCATGGACTGGAGAATTTCCGGATTTCGGCTGATGGTTTCGATTACCGCCGCCAGAACGGCTTCATCTCCAGGTGGGACCAGCCAGCCGTTAATGCCGTGTTGAATGATCTCCCCCGAGCCGCCAGCATTACCAGCGATCGGTACAACGCCCCAACGCATGGCTTCCAGATAGACAATGCCAAAACCCTCGAACGTGGATGGCACAGCCAGCAGTTGGCTGGTGCGATATGCCTGCACAAGATCGCCATCATTTAACGCCCCCAGGAATTCCACCTGGTTTTCCAGGCTGGCGGAAGATACGAGGTCCCGGCAATGGCGCGCGTAAGCCAGGTCCACATCGTCGCGGCCAACCACCCGCAAACGCCAGTTTTCAGAGCGCACCCTGGCCAGCGCCGAGAGCAAAGAATGCAGCCCCTTACGCACGATCAAATTGCCGACGAAAAGGATTTCCAGCTGCTTATATTGATCCCCTGACTGATTTCTTTGGCTATGCGCAGTGCTTTTAGGATCGAAATCGGATTCATCCAGTGCATCCCCGCCGGGCGTTGCCACCGTGAAGGGTTTTTGGTGCGGAGTAAGGGCATTCACTGCCAGCCGGCTGGAATGGCTGTTAAATACGTATCCATCCAGCGATTCCAGGTACTGATGTTCGATGGCGCGGTAGAACGCTCGTAGCAGCCGGTTGTGTGGTTCGCTGCTGCGCAGGTGGTGGACGATGCCGATAAACGGCACCTTCACCGCTTGCCGCAGCCAGCGGTTTAGCGCGAACAACGATGGCTGATTCAATTCATCCTGCAGCAACAGATCAACTTGCAGCCCTGCCAGCCGGTTTCGGATCGATCGCGAAAAATTCTGACCAAGCGCCTGTCCGTAACTCACTACCGGCAGCCCGACCACTTCGACGGTATCCCCGGCGGCCCGCAGGTATTCAACCAGCATGCGGTCATACAAATAGCCGCCGGAAAGCGTATCCAGGCCGCCGTAGATGATCAACCCGACACGCACTTAGCGCTCCAGCTCGTACCCAGCCCAGGCGGTATCACTTTCCCACAACCGCACTGCCACCCGCTGGATATTGCTTGCATCAATTTTGGCAGAAAGCGACTCGCACAGCCAGCGCGCAAAATACTCCAGCGAGGGGTTCACACCGGCGAAGGCTGGGATTTCATTCAGGGTTTTGTCGCGCACCAGCTCGATCTGGTGTTCCAGGGCATTTTCGATGGCCACAATATCGGCCAGGTACTGGTGCTGATCCAGATCGTAACCGCTCAGTTCAAGTTCCAGGCGATAAGGGTGCGCGTGCAACTGATTTTCCGCGCCCCAGTCGCCACCGATCAAATAATGCCGGGCTGTAAATGTTTTTTGAACGGAAACACGATACATTTCACACTCCAATTGGCTTGGATACTATAATCATAGCATGCAGCCGGACGAATATCTCGAGAGCGAACAAGCCCTGATCCGCATCAACATCGATGACATGTTGATCTCGCTCGGCTGGCAGAATCATTCCTTTGCGCGCAGTTTGCTTGGTCCAATCTTTCGCTACCCGGCGCGTCAATTTGCCCGCCAGGTGCTGGATTATGACCGGGGGGTTCGGGATCTGGGATTGGCTGGCGGCGCCCGCCGCCTGCTGGCCGCTTACGTCAAAGGCTTTGAAGTCCACGGCGCGGAAAACCTGCCCCCCAGCGGACCGCTTTTGATTCTTTCCAACCATCCCGGCATGGTGGATACGGTTGCTTTGTTTGCCGCACTCCCACGCCCCGACTTGCGGGTGCTGGCGGCTGAGCGGCCATTCCTGGCTGAGCTGCCGGCTACCCGTCCCTACTTGTTTTTTGTCCCGGAAAATGACGGGCGCAGTGAGGTAATCCGCCAGACCGCGCGCTACTTGCGTGCCGGCGGCGCGGTGCTCACCTTCCCCGGGGGGCGCATCGATCCTGACCCACGCGTCATGCCGGGCGCCGCGGCTGCGCTGGAGAACTGGTCGCCCAGTACGGGCATCTTCATCCGCCTGGCGCCAGACTTGCAGGTTTTGCCGGTCATCGTCTCGGGGGTGATTGCAGCGCCTTCGCTGCGGCATCCGCTGACAAAATTGCGCCGGCAGTCCGGTGATCGCCAACGTCTGGCAGCCACGCTGCAAATTCTGGCAAAGGTATTTCGGCCCAACCTTTGGCCAGTCCACGTTCAGGTGGATATTCTGCCGCCAATTCCAGGTCACGAGCTGATGGCAGACCCCGACCCGCAGGCCATTACCCGGGCAGCTATTGAACGTATTCGGCCGTACTATCAGCGTTCTGATTTCGTAGTCCCTTAATACGTCAGAACGATTTGAAACGATTCTTCCGGCCGCAACACCAGTTGCTGGTAAGCCTGGTCTGCCTGGGTAAAAGGGAACCGGTGAGTAATCCACTCGCCTGGGTGCAAGCTGTGAAGCGCCTGGAGCGCCAACGCCAACCGCCGCTCCTTGGTCCAGCGTCCGCTGATTTCCGGCGCGAGACTACTTACCTGGCTGCTGACCAGTTGGATGCGGTTGCGATGAAAAGAGCCGCCCAGATCGAGCACCGACTTCTTGCGCCCGTACCAGGAGCCTATCACCACACGTCCGTTGTAACCCGCAGCATTAATCGCCAGATTAAGCGCATCCGGCGAGCCGCTGATTTCATACACCAGATCGGCCCCGCGGCTGGCAAATCCATGCGCTGCCAGCGCGTTGTGTAAATCCGAGACGATTGCCGGATCCTCCGCGTTCAATACCTGCACATTGCTCAGCTCGGAGGCGATTTTCTGGCGCAGGGGATAACGATCCAGCGCAAAAAGATGAGTCAGCGGAAAACGCGCCAACTGTGCCAGGGTCAACATGCCAACTACTCCCAGGCCCAAAACCAGCACGGATTCGCCGATCAGCGGCGCGCCATCATGGATAAAGTTGATGGCAGTCTCCATATTGGCAAGAAAGGAGGCATCCTCATCCGTCAAGTCGGCAGGCAGCGGAATCAATGCGTCCAGGCTGGCAATAAAATGACTTTCATGCGGATTAAATGCAAACACGCGGCGCCCTTGCCATTCATTGTCCACCCCCGGGCCAAGCATGGTTACCCGCCCGACGCAGGCATAACCGTATTTGAATGGGTAGCGAAAATTACCGCGCAGGCTGCTGATGTTGGCATCCAGCTCCATGTTCTCAGGCGCCAGCCCTTGAAAAACGAGTGATTCAGTGCCGGAGCTGACAGCGCTAAGCGTTGTTTGCACCAGCACTTCGCGCACGCCTGGCGGTGCCAACATTTCAGAGCGAATCGTCACCTGACCGGGCGCGGTGAAATAAACCGATTGTCCAGAAATCATTGCGCTACTCTCCCCGAAACTACCAGATCCGGCCCGCACTGCTGATATTCCGGATCGATCAGGTGCGGCAGATCACTCGGTGAGCCTGCTCCCCGGTCGTACGCCGGCAATCCGCCCGCCCAGCGCGGTGAGATGGTGACGACAGCCCAATCCACCAGGTCCGCCTGCAGAAAAGATGAAATAACCCGAGACCCACCTTCGACCATTATTGACGCAATTCCGAGGCTTTTTAAGCATTCGAGCATCCGGGGCAGGGACAAACAGCCATCAGGTCCCAGGTCTACCCGCAGCAGGCGCGCTCCGGTTGCAGTCAAAGCCGCATCCTGGTCTTTTCCGGCGGCGGGTGCACAGACGATCCAGGGATGCAGGTCAGAACGCCGGATAAGCCGGCTATCCAGCGGAGTGCGCAGGCGTGAATCCAGAATGATGGGCTGCGGATCTTTTCCATCCACCAGACGCACATTCAGCAGTGAATCATCCGCCAGAACCGTGCCGATCCCAACCAGAATGGCATCGTGCCCGGTGCGCAGACGGTGCGTCATTTGCATGGTTTCGGGTGAACTGATATCGAAGAGCTTGCCAGGCTCAGCCGCAATGCTGCCGTCAAGTGTCTGGGCATAGCTCAAGGTTACCCACGGCCAGGAACGCGTGCGTGTCTCAGTTTTAGCCGCATTGAGCCGTGCAAAGGTCGTGGCGGTATCAATGATGTCCATGGCCATTGGAAGAGAGCGGTTCAACTGAAAAGAACAAGTTGGCATCCAGCAAATGGTTCATCCGCCGCGCCTTGGTGAGCAGATAGGCGGCGTTATCTTCGGTCACGGTAGCTACCAGCGGAACGCGTCCCGTCACCCGCACGCCAAGTGATTCGAGCCCGCTAATTTTGTCCGGGTTATTGGTCAGCAGTTGAACCGATCGAATTCCTAAATCCTGCAGGATGGCTGCTGCCATACTGTATTCGCGTTCGTCCTCAGAATGGCCCAGCGCCAGATTGGCTTCGACGGTGTCATAACCGCTGTCTTGCAGGTTGTAAGCACGCAGCTTTTCCAGCAGGCCGATTCCACGCCCCTCCTGACGCAAATAAACGATCACACCCATGGGCTGCCCGGCGATATAATTCATCGCAAGTTGAAGCTGCTCGCCGCAGTCACAACGCCGCGAGCCAAGAACTTCCCCGGTAAAACATTCCGAATGGATGCGCACCGGTACATGATTTTGCTGATCGACGCGCCCATGGACTAACGCCAAATGTTCTTTATCGTCTCGATTATTGGCGTACAGGCACAATTGAAATTCACCAGCGTCGGTGGGAATGCGCGCCTGGACAATGCGTTTGATTTTTAGAGTTTCGACCATGAATATTCCTTTTTGCACCCGATCAGCACAGCGATGATGATGCGACAACGCTTAAGGGCGTTGAAAAAGAAGCAAAACGATTAACAGCACTTCGATAGCGGCAGTAAAAATACCCAGCGGGGTCTGTTCCCCGATAGCCAGCCATAAAACCAAAGTCAAAGCGGTGTAGCCGATCAAGGCAAAACGCACCAACCGTTTGCGGTCTTGCAGAAAAGGGATTGGCAGCCGCAAGAAGTAGGCAGCCGTCAAGCCAAGATAGCCCAGGCCGTTGAGAATGAATATCACGTCCGGGAATAAGAGCGACAGATGAATGCCGGCAGCAATCAGTGCCAGAAAAATGATCACCACTTGCATCAGACTAATCCGAATCCGGGTTGTTTCCATTGTTTCCTCCTTATTCCTCAAGCACAATGACAGTATGTTCAACAGAGTCGATAGTTGAGTCGGTACCTTCAGGTGGGGCTTTGCGTTTTCCAATTTTCTGAAGTTCAGTGCCGGCCAGGGCTAAGCCAAGCAATCCAAAAATCAAATCGCGGACGCGCATAACCAGACTGGCGCTCAACCCAACAGCGGCAGCCGCGCCAAAGGAACTAAAAGCCAGTACCTGACCAGCCTCCAACGCACCCAGCCCACCTGGCAGAGGCGTCAAGAAAGCCAGTTGTGAAGCAAGAAAGGCCGTCATCAGTTGTACCAGGTTCATGGACTGCCCAAGGAAGCTCAGCATCAGCGCGTATTCCGCGAACATGGCCAGCCATCCGGCAGCCGAGATCGCTGCGGCGGCCAAAACCACTACGGGTTTGGTACGCAGTAAAGCGGAAATTTTCTCCTCCGATTGAACAATCAGCTTCGCTGCGCGCAGCAACCAGGTTGGCAATGTGTACCGGGTTATTAAACCGGTGATCGGGAATTTCTCGCGACTCAACGCCCATAAATGCAACAGCGGCAGGGTCAGTAAACCGGCTGCAGCAGCCCACCATCCGCCACCCGGCCAATTACCGGCCGCACCGCTGACAAGGATCAGCAGGCTGCCAATCATCAAAAAAGTGAAATTGGTCAGCAGTTCGAAGACTTTGTCCAGAAACACACTGGAAACTGCGGCAGGCGAAGTGACAGACGGATGCCGGGAAGCCAATAGCACCTGCAGCGGTTCACCGCCGACTTGGGGACCAACCGTGAAATAGGAGACACCAAAGCCGATCAGGTGGTAACCTACGGCGCGGGAAAAAGGGATGCGCCCGCCCATCACTCGCAGAAAAATCCACCAGCGCAGACTGAAAATGGCCAGCACCCCGACATTCACCGCAGCCAGCGCCAGCAGTTGCCAGCCGCGTAAAGATGCAAGGGTATCCACGATTCGTTGAAGCGGAACTTCCCGCAGCGCCCACCACAAGGCAGGAATGACCAGCAGCCAGAAGAGCCAGACCAAACGGAATTTCACCGAACCTGGCCGCGCCCGGTTTACGACGCCCAGGTTGTTTGGCGGTTTCGCAAACTGTGCCCCTTCTGCTAATAGTCTGTGCTTAATTCTCATGGTGTAATTGTACCAATCAGGTAAACATTGTCAAAGTTTAATAGGATTTACGCGGTTTTATTCACGTCGGATTTATCGATTAATGCAAAAACAGGCCTCATCTTGTCGGGAGAGGCCTGTTTACGGTCAAATGTGGATCAGCGAGCGACTTCCACGCTGACGGTCAACTGCTCGCCGTCGAATTCAGCCTGACTGACTGCTGCGCTTTCCGGCGGCGCCGACGGAACCAGGTCAACAGTCAGGGTCTCCGCCATGATGTAATCCTTGAAATCGGCTACGGCTTCGGCCAGGCCTGGAGTAGCCTGATAGTACAACCGGATGCGATCGGAGATTTGCAGATCAGCCGTTTTACGCAGGTCCTGCACGCGGCGCACGAACTCGCGCGCCAGACCCTCACGCACCAACGCCGGGGTCAGCTCGGTGACCAACGCCGCCAGGTAAGCCCCTTCGGATGCCACCGCATAGCCTTCGCGCGCCTGCACGCGAACTTCGATCTCTTCCGGTAAGACTGAAACTGCTTCACCGTCCACTTCCAACTCAACCGGTTGACCGGCGAGCAGGCGGCGCGCGGCCGGTTCTGGGTCGATCGCCAGCAGGGTCTTACGGATCGCTGGGAAGCGGCTGCCATATTTTTGGCCTAGCTGTTTGGGAAGTGGATTCAGGCTATAAGCTACCGCTTCGCCTGCGGTATCCAATGCCCGCACTTGTTTGACATTCAGCTCATCTTCCAACAGATCGGCATAGGCTTGCACCACGCGGGCTTCTTCAGCGTTGCCGACCGAGAAGGCGGCTTCTGCCAACGGCTGGCGCACCTTGCGGTTAGCCTTGTTGCGCGCAGCATGGCCGACGGATGCCAGCTTCATCACCAGCGCCATGTCGCGGTTGAGTTTGTCATCCACTAGCGCCGCGTCAAAGACCGGCCACGCGGCCAGGTGTACCGATTCAGGCGCGCTCGGGTTCATTTGCACCACCAGGTTCTGGTATAACTCCTCCGCCATGAACGGCATGCTGGGCGCCAGCAGTTTACTGACGGTCACCAGCGCTTCATAGAGCGTCGCATAGGCAGCCTGCTTATCTCCGTCCGATTCGGACTTCCAGAAGCGGCGGCGCGAGCGGCGCAGGTACCAGTTCGACAGTTGATCGACAAAGGCTTCGATTGGGCGCGTGGCGCCCAGCACATCATAATTTTCCATCGCAGTGGTGACGTCGCGCACCAGCGCATGTAGCGTGGAACGCAACCACAGGTCAAGGTCGCTGTACTGCGGCTGTTGACCGTCCCCAGACTGCCAGCCGTCCAGGTTGGCGTAGGTGACGAAGAAGGAATAGGTATTCCACAAAGTCAGCGTAAAGTTGCGCAGCACCTCGCCCACCAGGTCGCTGGAAAAACGGCGTTCCTGTCCCGGAGGGCCGGCGGTGTAGAGATACCAGCGCATGGCATCCGCGCCGTTTGTATTCAGAACTTGCCATGGATCGGCGACATTGCCGCGCGATTTCGACATCTTCTGTGCGTTGCCATCCAGGATTAACCCCAGGCAGACCACATTCTTGAAACTGACCTGGTCATTGAGCAGCGTGCTGATGGCATGCAAGGAATAGAACCAGCCACGAGTTTGATCGACCGCCTCACAGATGTAATCCGCAGGATATTGCTGGTTGAACTGCTCGACATTTTCGAACGGGTAATGCCACTGGGCATAAGGCATCGAGCCGGAGTCGAACCAGACATCGATTAATTCGGGGACGCGTTTCATTCTGCCGCCGCATTCCGGGCAGTTTAGCGTGACTTCATCGACGTACGGCCGGTGCAGATCAAGCCCGGTCAGGTCGCGCCCCGCCAATGTGGACAGTTCAGCTACCGAACCGATGGCATGTTGGTGATGGCAGTCAACGCACTCCCAGACCGGCAGCGGTGTGCCCCAGTAACGTTCGCGCCCAAGCGCCCAGTCGACGTTGTTGGCCAGCCAGTTACCAAAGCGCCCAGATTTGATGTGGCCGGGATACCAGTTGATGGTATTGTTGAGTTCCACCATGCGGTCTTTGAACTGGCTGGTACGGATGTACCAGGTTGGCCTGGCATAATACAGCAGCGGAGTGCCGCAGCGCCAGCAGAACGGATACGTGTGGGTATAGTTCTCGCTCCGGAAAAGCAGCCCGCGCGTATGCAGTTCATCGATAATCAACGGATCAGCTTTTTTGACGAAAATACCCGCCCACGGCCGGACTGCCGGGATGAATGTCCCGTCGTCCGCCACCGTCATCAACAGCGGCAAATCATGTTCCAACCCAACTGCCATATCTTCAGCGCCAAATGCCGGGGCGATATGCACAAAACCGGTGCCATCGTCGGTGGTCACATATTCGGCCAAAACCACATAGTACGCCTGTTTTTGCACCGGCAGGAAGGTGTACAATGGCTGGTACCGTTTGCCCTTGAGGGCCTTGCCCTTCAGCCGGTTGACCACTTTGACGGCTTCACCTTGGAAGACTTTTTCCACCAGGGCTTCCGCCAGGATCAGCCTTTCCGTGCCGCCTTCCGGTAATGGATGTTCGACCACCACATAGTCAACCTCTGGGTGAGCGGCAACAGCGACATTGCCGGGCAGCGTCCAGGGAGTCGTCGTCCAGACTAATAACGAAGTGCCGGGTTCATCCACCAGCGGTAAGCGCACAAAGACGGACGGATCGACCGTTTCTTCATAGCCCTGGGCCACTTCGTGATCCGAAAGCGGCGTCCCGCAGCGCGGGCAGTACGGCACGACCTTGAACCCCTGGTAGAGCAGGTCTTTTTCCCAGAAGTTTTTCAGGATCGACCAGACCGATTCGATGTATTCGTTCTTGAACGTGATGTACGCTGTTTCCAGATCAACCCAGTAGCCGATGCGGTCGGTTAATCGTTCCCATTCCTGGATGTAGGCAAACGCCGACTCGCGGCACAGCGCATTGAATTTATCGATACCGTAGGCATCAATATCCTGTTTGACTTTGAATCCTAACTTTTTCTCGACCTCGATCTCAACCGGCAGCCCGTGGGTATCCCACCCGCCGCGGCGACTGACATGGAAGCCCTGCATGGTTTTATACCGCGGGAAAATGTCTTTGAAGACGCGCGCCAGGACATGATGCACGCCGGGTTTGCCATTAGCGGTTGGAGGACCTTCATAAAAGATATACTCTGGGCCGCCTTTACGCTGATCCATGGTCTTATGGAAGACGTCATGGGATTTCCAAAACCGCTGAACCGCTTCTTCTACCAAGGTGACGTTGAATTTAGGTGAAACAGGTCGGAACATGCAGACTCCTAGAAAAGGGTTGTCGTAATCAGTTATTAATATCAAAACCCCTTCGTCCACCAGGGACGAGAGGGGTTCTCGCGGTACCACCCTGTTTCCTGCCAGTCGGCAGGCTCTTTGTCAGGTACTCCCCTACCAAGCGGTTATACCTGCGCCGGAAATAACGGTCGGCAGCACCGGCTCCCCTAATGACGAGGGCTTACCTCGCGTTCAGCTCGCAGCTCCGGAAGGATTTTCCGCTCCAGTTTTTGCCCCGGCTCACACCAATCCCGGGTTCGCTGCCAAACAACCAGAACGTACTCTTTTCCATCATCGCTTTTTAAGGTTATGCCGATATTACCATGAATGACCCCAAAAGGCAACGAGTTTGGGCGGCTCGGTAGGGGCGGCTCGCGAGCCGCCCCTACTAAACCAAAATTATTAATTAGATAATAAGACGATGGCCTTCAACCTGACCAATAGGGATGTCCGGTTAATCGCCTACCACATCATAAAACAACGGCAGTCTCGGGCACGGCTGATCGCTCCAGGTGTGAGCTGCCAGCAGGCGCTCTTTGGCCTGGCGCAGCTTCTCCTTGCTGTTGGCGTGTATGGTGAACAGCGGATCGCCAATTCCAACCCGATCGCCTACTTTGTGGTGAATGATAAATCCGACTGCCGGGTCGATCGGATCCCCTTTACGAACGCGGCCAGCCCCCAGATCAACCGACGCCTCGCCAATCTCCCGTGCATTGATGCCCTGCAGCCAGCCGTACTGCTGCGCGCTGACCATTTCGACCAACGGCGCAGTTGGTAATAAGCGCGGATCATCGACCTGCTTCACGTCGCCGCCCTGAATTTCCACCAGCCGGCGAAATTTCTGCCAGGCTCGCCCATCTTTCAACGCCGATTCTGCCAGATAATGCGCTTCATCCAAAGTGGCAGCCTTACCTCCCAGCAGCAGCATTTGACCGGCAACTTCCATGCAATGTTCGTGAAAATCACGGGGGCCGTGCAAATGCAGTGTGTCGATCGCCTCACGCACTTCCAGGGCGTTGCCAACCGCATGACCAAGCGGTTGGTTCATGTCAGAAAGCAGACAAACTGCTCGCCGTCCGCTCAAGCGGGCAATATCGACCATTATATGCGCCAGTTCACGCCCCCCTTCCAGCGTTTCCATGAACGCGCCGTTGCCCACTTTAACGTCCAGCACCATCGCCTGGGCACCTCCGGCGATTTTTTTGCTCATAATCGAGGAGGCAATCAATGGCATAGAGGGAACGGTTCCGGTCACGTCGCGCAGCGCATACAGTTTGCCATCTGCTGGCGCAAGATCAGCGCTTTGACCGGTGAGCACCAGTCCTTCGGTGCGCAGTTGTTTGATAAATTCTTCTGTGCTCAGGTCGGTGCGGTAGCCGCTGATGGATTCCATTTTGTCCAGCGTGCCGCCGCTAAACCCCAGACCGCGCCCTGACATTTTCCCAACGGGCAGACCGCAAGCAGCCACAGTCGGCTCGACCACCAGAGTGGTCTTATCCCCCACCCCACCGGTCGAATGCTTATCCACTGCCAGCGGCACCACGCCCTCCAGATTGATCGTCTCGCCGGAATGCGCCATTGCCAGGGTCAAGTCGGTGGTTTCCTCCTGGGTCATCCCGTTGAGGGTGACCGCCATCGCCCAGGCAGCCGCCTGGTAATCCGGGATTTCCCCGCGAGTATAACCCTGCACAAAGAATTCGATTTCAACATGCGAAAGGGCTTTTTTATCGCGCTTGTTGATGATGATATCCACTGCTTTCATGATCGAAACCTCCGGTGGAAGACCTTTCCGCTGGAAATGCAAAGGCATTGCCGGGAAACCCCTGCGCAATGCCTTTGTCATTTGCTGATTTACTGAACTTGTTTTTTGGGAACGATGGTTACCTTACGATTCGGTTCCTCGCCAATGCTCTCGGTAGTGACATCCGGGTGTTCGCGCAGTTCCAGGTGGATGATGCGCCGTTCATTGGCGGGCATGGGTTCGAGCGCCATGCGCCGGCCGGTATGGTTGACTTGTTCAGCCATGCGGCGAGCCAGAACACGCAATTGGCGTTCGCGGCGGGCGCGGTAGCCCTGCACATCGATCAACAGCGGTACCCATTGACCGGCTTCCTTCGACACGATCAGGCTGCTGATGTACTGCAGTGCATTCAATGTCTCTGAACGGCGGCCGATGAGGATGGAAAGATCATCTCCCTGAACTTCCACCAGAATCAAGTTTTGGTCATTTTCGTCCGCAGGCGGCACAATTTGCGCCTTCAGGCGGGCGCGAACGCGCATTTTCTCAAGAAGCTCACCCACCACCTGTTCGGCGATCTTCAGCACCGGTTCCAGCTCGCCCGCTTCTACCAGCGGAACGGGTTCTTTCTTCACCGGAGCTTCTACAACGCGGGCAGCCGGTTTTTGGCGGGTCGCCGGTTTGCGCGGAGCGGGTTGCGCTTCACCCTCATTACTGCCGGACAGGTCTTTGATCTTCAACCGGACGCGCGCCAGGCGCGTCCCAAGTCCGAGGAAACCCTTGCTTCCCTGGTCAAGCACTTCAACCTCTACAGCATCCTCCGATAAACCAAGCTGGCGGATACCTTTGGCAACTGCTTCTTCGATGGATGGTGCAATGATTTCCAATGTTGTTTTTTCTTGACTCATCTCAGCCTCAATGATTGCTTCCTACTGCATCCTAAGGGCGAGAGGCTTGTTCAGCCTTCACCGGTTTTTATTTTTCCCCTTGCCGGCTTTTTCGTCCTTTTTCTTCAAGAACGGAAAAACATTTGCCCAGTTCACTTTGCCGAGCATGGCATACTGCCCGATGCCCACGAGGTTCGAAGCTACAAAGTACAGCGCCAGGCCTGAAGCCAGGGTGTAAGCCAGGTAGCCCATGAACAGAGGCATGTATAGGTTCATCATGCTGCCCATGGCAGCCGTCTGATCTTTCGGGTTTGGATTGGCAGGCTGCGTTAGCTTGCCCTGGATGTAGGTAGTCAACACGACGACGGCGACCAACACCGGGATGCCGAACTCCAGACCTGGGATATTCAACCGCTCCGGTTGCGAGAGGTCCATCCACAGAAAGCGGTTATTGAGCGGGATGAGTGTTTCGACCTTCAACAGGGCGGGGTAAATGTGCCGGATCAGGTTCAGCAGGTCAATCGGAGTGGTCGCCATGCCGTAGATGACCGCCTGGTACAAACCAAAGATGATCGGCAGTTGAATCAAAGTCGGCAGACAGGACGAGAAGGGGCTAACTCCCAGTTCTTTGTAGAGCGCCATCTGCTCCTGAGCCAACTTTTCTTTATCGCCTTTATATTTCTCCTGAATTTTCAGCCACTTCTCATTTTTTTGAAGATCTTGCATGGCCTGCGCGCCCTTGATTTGTTTTACCATCAATGGATGCGTGACCAGGCGGATCACCAGGGTGAACAGAATAATCGCAACGCCGAAGTTCTGCCCGACCAGGTTATAGATGAACAGCAGCGTATTTATAAACGGGGTGATGATTAATGAATCCCAGATATTCACGGTTCGCTCCTACTTCGGCGGGATGAAGGTCCAAACATCCTGACCGGCGGTGGTTACCAGCTTGAGCGGGCTGTCGCCCAGCGCAATGCCGATCAGCAGTTTGTCATCGAATTGAACGGGGCCATTGTATAACTTGCCTTCGATCGTTTTGGACCACAACCGTTCGCCTGTAAAACTCAAAGCAACAAGGTTGCCATTTTCTGTCGCAAATACAACTGACTCTTCGGTCACAGTGGGGCGCCCGGTTACTGGCTCCGTCAGCGACTGCGTCCAGATATCGGCGCCGTCTGTGCGGGAGACGCCGTAAGCTTTGCCGCTCAGATCGCCAAAAAACAGCGTATCTTCATGGATGGCAGGCTGGCTCCACAGACTTTCTGTAAATTTGCGCCGCCAGAGGATTTCACCATCTTCCGTGTTGACTGCAATCAGCTCACGCGCCAGGGTGGCGACGTATAACATACCGTCAGCGCTTAAGGTGGGGGAGTAAATCACAGCTCCACCCAAATCCTTCGACCATTTCAGCGCGCCGGTTGCCATTTCGATTGCATAAATGGTTTTGTCCATCGATGCTTGGTATACCGTGTCGCCGTTGCCGACCGGTTGCGACCAGAGGGCGCGAGTGGCCGTGAATTTCCATTTAAGGTTGCCGTTCAGGTCAAGGGCATATAAAGAGCCGTCGCCGTTGGGAGCAAAAATGGTGTCGTTAGCGACCAGCGGGCTGGCAATCCAGGGACCGTTCGCCTGAAACGACCAGTTTTCAGTGCCCGTTGTCGGGTTTAGCGAATGCAGGATTTTCTGATAGTCCCCGGCAATCAATTGGTTTTCCACCAAAACTGGCGCAGCGAAGTACATTGTCCGGCTTGCTTTTTCCGGGTAACGCCAGATCATGGAACCGTCCGTTGCGCGAATGGCATAAACATGCGCCAGATTGGCAACATAAAATGTATCCCCGTTAGTGGAGATCCCCGGCCAACTGCTCCCGGAAAGTCCGGCTGAGCAAGACGTGAGCAAAACGGTTGCCAGGATCAGGGTAAAGATGAGGGTGGTTTTTCTTTTATTCATTCCGTGTGATTGTTATGCAAAAGGTTGAATCCCGGAGCCCGATTCATTCAGCGGATCAGGGTACCGGGTCATAACCGCCTGGATTCCAGGGGTTGCAGCGCAAGACGCGCCAGGTGGCCATAACCACGCCGCGCCAGGCGCCATGTTTATAGATCGCCTGGTAACCGTAGTGGGAACACGAAGGGTAAAAGCGGCAGGTATTGGCTGGCAGCGAAGGGGAAACTGTTTTTTGATAAAGACGAAATAACCCCAGCAAAGGCCAGCGTAACAGAGTTTGCAGATTAAACGGTAAATCCCGCAAACGCGGCTCAGTGGAGTAATCGTGCTCGATCATTCAATTCAGCGCTTTCTCGCTGGAGCAGCCCCGCCCTTTGCAGGACCGAGCGCACACCAGTCGAAATTTGGTCGAAATCAGCATCCCGGATGGGTCCGCGCGCCAAAAAAATCAAATCCCAGCCAGATGCCAGAGATGGCAACAACTGGTCGATGCTGGCGCGCAGCTGGCGTTTGGCGCGGTTGCGGACTACTGCTGTCCCAACCGCTTTTCCGGCTGAAACCCCAATCCGAAGCGTTCCTTCGGCATTGGGTAATGCAACCAATACGACCAACGGGTGCGGAAAGGATTTCCCATTTCGTCGCACCCGCGAAAAGTCGGTAGCTTGCCTTAGCCGAAATGCGCGTTTCACCCATATACCTGTCCGTTTAGTTGTCCTTCCAGTAATGCGGATGGACCAAGACAGGTGTGCCGTTTACCAGCGTACGTTTTTCTTGACGTGGTTGTTTTTCGACACCGTCAGCCGGACACGCCCGCGTAAACGGCGGCGCTTCAGCACTTCGCGACCATCGGCAGTTGCCATACGGGCGCGGAAACCATGGACCCGAACACGGCGGCGGATTTTAGGTTGATAAGTCCGTTTGGTACTCATTAAACGATCCTTTCAAAAGGAGGTTATGGCACCAATGTGTTCTGCGCAAATCACCAAACATGGAGCGAACTGTGTTGTTTAGCCATTTCCGCAACCCACATTGCCATCATGCCATTAGACAAGCTGAAATTATACCTTAGCTTTGCTCAACGGTCAAAGAATTTTCCAGAAATAATTGTCATTGCATATGGAACGCAGCGCCAGAAGCAATTTACGACCACCCATCGGGTTTACTATATTCCAGAATCAGTACAGAGGGGCTATATGAAAAGAATAAAAATGTTATTTATTCCACCATATTTACGTGACGGGATCGAACCCATACCCACCAGGAAGATGCTGTTCTGTGAGAAATCAATTGTTTACCCGGGTATACTAATTGCCAAGTTGTCAATGTGGTTCTGCCCCTCACCCCTGCCCCCGCACCCAGTTCGTTTAGATATTCCCAGACGGCAAACTTTTCTGGGAGCGGGGATTTACTGAATTTCGAGTGTTTTGCGCCGCCATGGCGGCGCAAAACACTCGAATAAGAATTTGCCCGCCCCAAGAATGGGGCGGGTTGGGTGGGGTTGATAACCCACTAATCATGAGGGTGATTCGATTATACCGAGATACAAAAGGCGAGTTTCCAGACCCACCTCCTTTTGAGACAACCCCGTTTCATGCGTCCCCTGGCGGGATCGCGATCATCTTGCAAAGATGTCAGATTCGCTATGTCAACTTTACGATAGCGAAGGTGAATGACCGGTGTCTTTAGCGACCGTTGGGCTTGCGCACCCCGGTGAAAAATTTTGCCAGCTGATGCGCCCCTTCGACGTCGGTGACAGCCAAAACTTCATCGCCGGCCTCGAATACTGTCGCGCCGCGCGGGACAACCACCTCGCCGCTGCGGATGATGGCAGCAATGACGCATTGATCGGGCAGAGCGATATCTTTTATTTGCTGGCCAATTGCCGGGGCGCCTTCCGGAATTTTCTCCTCGACCAGCGAGTAATTCCCACGCCGCAGTTTGAGCAAAGTCATCATATCGCCCATCGACATTTCTTCTTCAATGACCGAAGCCATGATGGAAGCCTGATTGACGGCCACATCCACATTGAAGGTGTCATCAAAAAGCCAGGCATTGCGCGGATTATTGATGCGAGCGATGGTACGCGGGATTTTGAATTTTTTTCGAGCCAGGAAGCAGATGATCAAATTAGCTTCGTCCTCAGTGGTGCAGGCCGCCAGAACATCCGCATTGGCGGCGCCCGCGCCTTCCAGGACAGTAGGATCAATCGGGTTGCCCTCATAAATGACTTCTGTCGGCAATTCCCGATGGATATGCTCAAGAACCGTTTGACGGTCATCGATCAACCGGACCTGGTGATTCTCTGCGATTAAAATTCGCGCCAATTGCGCGCCCGTGCGCCCGCCGCCAGCGATGATCACATACATATCAAGCCTCCTCTTTGCCTTCCAGCCTGGCGCGCAGGCGGTTGATTCCTTCAAAAGTCGCGCTGAAATGAACCACATCCTCTACGGCTAATACCATTTGAGCATCTGGCAATTCAGCTTTTCCAGCGCGGGTCAACGCAATCGGGACGCACTTTTGATCTTTTAAGAGCTCGCCAAGCGTTTTTCCGTCAAACGCCTGCGGAATCTTGAACTCGTAGATCTCGACTTCGCCGTTCCCAGCGGAAAAAACCGAATAAAAATCAGAGTCGTATAACAGTTCTTCCACTCGCTGGGCGCCCCAACTGGTCGAGGATATCACCTGCAGTCCCAGGTCTTCGTACAGGGATCGCATCGTGGGGTCATAATTGCGGGCAACCACATTGGCCACATTATATTTTTGACGGGCAACCCGCGCCACAACAGCATTAATGGCATCCGAATCAGTCACTGCTGCCAACCCGTCCGCCGTTTCGATACCTGCCCGGACGAGCACATCCTGCTGTAATCCATTACCTTCATGGATGCGCCCAATAAAATCAGACGGCAGTTTATTGAAGGCAGTCTCTTGAGTATCAATAACTGCAACGCTGTTGCCGGCCTTGGATAAACGATATGCCAGATCCGCGCCCAACCTGCCGCACCCTACAACAAGAATTTTCATGTTCGATCCTTCTATCAATCCTGGTTCCTAGTCCACCTGGTACGGGACGTTGGTGATGATTATGTCCTTCCGAAAATGGAGCGCAGCGCTCAGCGTCGCGGCGGTTTTGGTGTGCAGTATGTTGGACCACCAGTGGCGCGGAACAAATTCGGGCACAACGATAGTGATGACTTCCTTGGGTTGTTTAATGTTGTCAATTTCATCGATATATTCCAGCAACGGCTCGATAAAGGTGCGGTATTGCGATTCAAGGATCACCAAGCGGTGACCGTCGCCCCAAGTTTCCCACTTTTGTTGCAGCCGGGCGGTTTCCTCCGGGTCGATGGAAACATGCACCGCAGTGATGTCATCGCTCAAGGTCCGCGCGTAGCGCAAAGCTGCCAGCGTCCCACGGTGAACCCCGCTGAGGGGCAGGATCACTCTTTGCCGGCTTACCTGCGGCGGGGTACCCTGGTTTTCGAGCGACAGATCGCTTGCCAGGTTGCTGTAATGGCGGCGAATTCCGGAAAATAAAATGACCAGCAGCGGGATAATGATGATGACCAGCCAGGCGCCCTGAGCAAACTTGGTGACGGCAAAAACCAGCATGACTATACCGGTCAACACAGCGCCAATGCCATTGATGATCATTTTAAATTGCCAACCTTTTTCATACCTTAAGGTCGATCCCCGCTCTTTGAGTTCCGCTCCTTCTTTCAAGCTCCCGATTTTCTTCCAGCGCCGCGCCATGCCAAACTGCGACAGGGTGAAAGAGAGGAATACCCCAATCGCATACAGGGGAATCAAGCGCGTAACGCTGGCATTGAAAGCCAGTATCAATACGGCTGCAATGATTGCCAGCAGAACAATGCCGTTGGAATAAACCAGCCGGCTGCCGCGGTAGGCCAGTTGACGCGGCATGAAACCATCGAGCGCAACGATCGCGCTCAGCCGCGGGAACCCTGCGAACGAGGTATTGGCGGCCAAAATTAAGATGATCATGGTGGAAACCACGGTTGCCAGGTAGAGCAAGCCGCGGTTGCCGTAGGCAGTGCGGACAATTTGCGAGATGACCGTTTCTTCCTCCGAAGGAATCGCATGGATCTGGGAGGTCAGGAACGAAATCCCGAGGGTCATCGCCGCCAGAATAATCGACATGATGATCAATGTGATGCCGGCATTCTTGGAGCGCGGCACCTTGAATGCTGGAATGCCGTTAGAAACAGCTTCAACCCCCGTTAGCGCAGAGGTGCCGGATGAAAAAGCCCGCAGCAATAAAAATGCGATAGCGCCCTGCGTAACGTGCACAGTTTCCAATAAGGGCGGATCGACCACCGTGCCAAGGCTGCCGCTTAAATATTTGAATAAGCCAACCCCAAGCGCCAAAAGGGTCGCCACAATGAAGAAATAAGTCGGGATGGCGATGGCATTGCCGGATTCCCTCACGCCGCGCAAGTTCACCAGCATGATGAATACCACCATGGAAATCGCCAGCCAGACGCGATAATCCAACAAAGACGGCACCGCTGAAACCAGGTTGGCTACTCCAGATGAAATCGAAACCGCAACTGTCAGGATGTAATCGGTCAGCAGCGCAGCTGCAGCAATTTTGGCGGGCAGTTCTCCCAAATTATCCCGGGAAACGATATATGAACCGCCTCCATTGGGGTAGGCATGGATGGTTTGTTCATAAGAAATGACAACGATTGCCAGCAGGACGATAATGGCGAGCGACAGTGGGAAAACATACTGATAGGCTCCGGAACCTAACGCAGCCAGGATCACCAACATTTCCTGCGTGCCGTACGCGGATGATGACAGCGCATCCGAAGCAAAAACGGCCAGACCAATCATGATCCCGATGGTCTGGTGAGGCGCATCGGCTGTCGGCAAAGGTCTCCCGATTAACCAGGTCCGCCAGGATGCTTTGGGCTTAAATTGAGTGTCCCGATGGAGAACCGTTGTGCCGCTCTTATCTTCAATGTTCATATATTATTGGCCGTTTCTACCTTGACCGAAAATGGACGACAAAGGGAGGGATTATAATGACAATTTAATCCGACGTCAATTATAATATTAAGGGTTTCTGGTTTCGCATGCCATTGTCACGCTTTCCAAGCCGGGTCATGTATGCGCGTGTTTGGAACCAACATCGGGGTTATCAAGCTTCCATTCGAAACCAGACCAGGTGCCGCCCATTATTAATGCTGACATATGAAATCATTATGACACAAATCCCGTGCAGGCGGGTGCGTAAACCGCACACATTCGTCCGTTAAATGGGTTAACAAAGGCCAGTGTCCGGCTGACCTTAATCACAGCAAGTCAGATCCTTCGTGACCGACACGCTTTATGACGAAACCACACACCCAAGGTAAAACTATTGCCAGCCTTCGAAAGTACTGGCTCTATGGGCTTGGGGTTTTGAGCGGGGTAGCACTGCCCGTCATTTCGACGTTGGTTGAAATTTCGTTCAGCGATTATCCATTAAACCTGCTCAGTCTTCTTCAGGTACAAATTCAAAATCAACTGCTGTGGATTATTGACCTGGCAGCATTGGTATTTATGGTCTTTATGGTTGGCGGCATCCTGCGCGAGAAAGCTCATCAACAGCGGAGCGAGGAACTCCAGGACCAACTGGCGCTGCGCATTTCGGACCTTTACAACCTTAAAGAAATTTCGCAACGCGAAATTCACGTCCGCCACCGCGCTGAAGCCAAAATTACACGCGCCAAACGGGAATGGGAAGCCACTTTTGACGCCATATCCGATTTGATTATCCTGGTGGATGCTTCCGGAAAAATCATCCGTTGCAACCAGGCAACCATTCAAAAATTGGAAACGACTTACCAGGATATCCTTGGCCAGGCGATCGAAGAAGTGTTCCCGGGAGTGGTCGAGCCCATTCAGAAGCGGGTTATCAATCAAAACCAGGTCATTCCGATGCCCTCGCAATTTGGCTGGTTTGAAGTGAGCGGCTTTCCTTTTCCCCTCGCCGGCGAACAGCAGGGCACGATCTATATTTTCCATGACATCAACCAGCGAAAACGCGACGAAGCCGAAATCCAGCGCCAAAAGCAATATTTTGAGGCGATTTTCCAGAACAGCCCGGTTGCCATTGTCACGTTGGACCTGAAGGGCGGTATTGTCACCTGCAACCCGGCCTTCGAGCGATTATTCGGCTACTCGCCGGTAGAAGCAGCCGGCCGAAAACTGGACAATTTAATTACGCCGCCTGAATTCCAGGATAACACACAGGAATACACCCGGCGCATCCGCCGCCGCAATGTCCAACATCAGATCGGTCAACGGGTGACCCGTAGGGGTGAGACGATTGAGGTGGAAATTTATAACGTCCCCGTTGTGGTCAACAATGAACAGTTGGGCACTCTCGTCCTTTTCCACAATATTACCGAACTGGTGCGGGCGCGGCGCAAGGCCGAAGAAGCCGACCTGGCAAAGAGCGAATACCTGGCGAATATCTCGCATGAAATTCGCACCCCGCTCAACGGTTTGATCGGCATGTTGAATCTGGCATTGGATACCGAGTTGTCATCCGGTCAGGCTGAATACCTCAAAACCGCCTCCGACCAGGCGGAGGCATTGTTGGGCTTGCTCAATGATGTTCTCGACCTGTCCAAGATCGAAGCCCGCCGCATGACGCTGGAAGAAACGACTTTTGATTTACGGACAGTCATGGAAAATGTCGCCCTGACCATGGCGCAGCGCGCCAGCGATAAAGGTCTGGAATTGGTTTGCATTGTCCCACCCGCTGTTCCAACCGCTTTACGCGGTGACCCGAACCGATTGCGGCAGGTGTTGACCAACCTGGTTGCAAATGCGGTCAAATTTACGGACAAGGGCGAAGTTGTTCTCGGGGTTCATCAGGAATCGCAAGCTGGTTCGAAAGTTACGCTCGGATTCTCAGTTCAGGATACCGGCATTGGTATCCCTGCCGAACGCCAGGCTGCCATTTTTGACCGCTTTGCGCAGGCATCCGATTCGACCTCGCGCAAATACGGCGGAACGGGCCTAGGTTTATCCATTTCTGCCCAACTGGTTGAATTGATGGGCGGTAAGATTTCCCTCAAGAGCGAGCCCAATCAAGGCAGTGTCTTTTCTTTCGATGCCATCTTCGATCAGATGGGTGAAAATGAACCAATTCCCGCTGATTTAAAACGTCGAGCGAAAGATTTGCGCGTTTTGATCGCCGATTCGAACAGTAACAGTCGATCCAACTTGACCTTATTACTGGAGGGGATGGGCTGCAAAGCCATTGGCGCAGGCACTGCTGCTGCCATGCTGACCCGGTTGGAAAAAGCCGATAATGCGGGCAAGGGTTATCAGCTATTAATTCTAGATAACCGCCTTTCCGGAACTCTGGATTACCATCTGGTCGAAGACATAAGAAATGACCCGCGCTACCAACACCTGATCATTATCATGCTTGCGCGGTTGGGGGATACGATCTCCGAGGCAAAATTCAAAGAACTAGATATCAGCGCGGTGGTATTGAAACCAGTACGCTGGCAGCCCCTACAGCTTATCCTGTTGGAATTATTGACCCCGCCCAAGAAGCGGACCGGGCAGTTGCCAGCCTTGCCGCCTGACAATCGCGCCAGCCAGGCCATGCAGACCACCCACCCACAGAATGTGCTGTTGGTCGAAGACAACCCGGTCAACCGCAAAGTGGTCGTCAATTTACTTGAAAAGTTTGGCCATACCGTTTCGGCGGTTGAAGATGGTCGCAGGGCGTTGGATGCACTGCTGGATCAAGGCTATAACGTGATCTTGATGGATGTTCAAATGCCGGAAATGGACGGTCATGAGGCTACCCAACGCATTCGATCCATGGAGGGCAGCGAGCATCATACACCCATTATTGCCATGACCGCCCACACTTTCACCAGTGAAATCCAGCGCTGTTTCTCCAGCGGGATGGACGCTTACCTGTCCAAACCGCTGCGCCCGCAGGAATTGTTTGATGCCATCGAACAGTGGTCGCTGCCCGTGCCCGAAAAACGCCCCTGGCTGAACCGAACCCCAAGCCTGAAAATCGGCTCATCGCCCATAGTTGCCGCGCCGGCAGGGGAAAAAGCAACCGGTGAGATCACTGACCTGGATTTTGCGGAATTTTCATCCGCCTTCGACCAGCTTGTGCTCTCCACCACCGAACCCACAGATTTACCCCCTACCGATGAGTCAGCAACTCAGAATGAGTTGTTGGTCCGCGCGATCTCAGCCCCGCAGTCTATCCCGCTGGGCGAACCGCAATACTTGCAGAGCATCTTGCCTCGTTTTGGCAATGATCTATCCTTTTTCGTCGTTACTTTTGAAGAGTTTGTGCAGCAATGCCGTTCCCACCTCCCTGAAATTCGGGCAGCCATTCAGAAAGGCGACGTGGCTGCGGTTAAATTGCTGGCGCATAACCTGAAGGGTGTGGCAGCCAATTTTGAGGCGGCAAAAATGACTGCATTAGCCCACGAATTGGACATGCTTGCCGGGCAAGGCGACCTCAGCCGAGCGTCCGAATTAGCGCTTGCAATCGAGAAAGAAATCCCGGCGCTCGAAAAAAATCTGGACGATATCCGTACAGAGAATTAATCACCGGCTTCAACAAGGACCCTCATGGCAACCATTTTACTGATTGACGACGAAGTGATCTTTCATCGCATGATCGAACACAGTCTGCAGCCGCTTGGGCATTCGGTGCACAGCGAATTAACCGGTATTGCCGGTCTGGCTGCTGCCGCCCGATACCATCCGGACGTCATTATCACCGACCTTAACTTGCCCGATGTTTCCGGTTATGAAGTTACGCGGCGGTTGCGGCGCGACCCGGCATTTGCTCAGACGCCTATTTTGGTTTTGACCAGCCAATCCGGGTTGCAAGATAAACTCGCCTCGTTCGAAGCCGGCGCTGATGATCACATCACCAAACCGTTCGAGCCAGTGGAGTTGATTGCCCGCATGAATGTGCTGTTGCGCCGGGTCGAAATGATCCGGCAGGCAGCGCCCGTCGGCGCACCCGCCCGGCAGCAAAAAATCGCCCGTTTGATTGCCATCCATACCCTGCGCGGCGGGGTCGGCAGTTCATTGCTGGCAGTCAACCTGGCATTAGGGCTGAACTCGCTCTGGACAGCCCCAACTGCGCTGCTCGACCTGGTTCTGACTGCCGGTCAGGTCGCCCTGCTGCTCAACATGCCGCTCAAACGCACCTGGGCTGATTTGGCGGACTACAAACCGCAGGAATTGGAATTCGAGATTTTACAGTCCATCATTGCGCACCACAACTCGGGGCTGGATTTCATTGCAGCGCCAACCTACCCCACCGATGCGGAAGGGTTGACCAATGATGCCTTTACGACCTCGCTGCAATTATTGCGACCCGAATATGATTACCTGATCGCTGACCTACCGCACGACTTCTCGGAAGTTTCGTTGCTTACCCTGGATGCAGCGGATGTAATTTTACTGGTCATTGCCCCGGAATTATCCTCCATCCGAGCTGCGGCAGCCGCTTTGGACACCTACAACCGACTCGGTTATCCCCCCGACAAAGTGCGCCTGGTGCTCAACAATATTTTCCCGCGCGGCGGTCTGCCGCGGGAGCGTATCGAACAGGCCTTGAACAAACAAGTCACCGTATCTTTTCCGTATGCGCCCGACATCCTGATCCAGGCCATCAACCTTGGTCACCCGATTATCCAGGAGGAACCCGGCGAACCGTTAGCGATTCTTCTGGAAGATTTCGCCTTTTACTTGAGCCAGGAACAGCACAAAAAAACCCGGCCGGAAAAACCAACGCAGGCCTGGAAGCGGGTATACGATCGTTTTATCCAGGCGCGGAATAAGCGGGAAAAGGCTAAATAGCGGTGGTCTAAAAAAGGTGGGCACAATCCCATTCTTCTCGCTCGCTAAAAAATGACCTTACAGGCGGGGCACCAGTCGCGCGAAAACCTCCGCCAGTTCCTCAATATTCCAGGACTCCGTCATCACAAGAAATTTATCAACCCCACCCAACCCGTCCCAAAGAATGGGGCAGGCAAATACTTTATCGAGGGTTTTGCGCCGTCCCGGCGTAAAACCCTCGAAAGATAAAGCCAGTGATTATTCGATTAAACTGCCAGCCAGACCCTGGTCAGTTAATCGGTCCAGACGTACCCGGTTGATCTGATTCCACAAACGCAGCGGCGAATGAACCTCGACCTTGAGGTAATTGTCGGTTAAACCGTGCAGCTTCCATCCAGTAGGACCATAGGCGTTGGTCGCCTCCCACAGAACGGATGCTTCGCTGCCGAGATGCTGCTCGCGGAAAAGGGTCGAAGATTCTGCCAGCACCTGGCGCATTTGTTCGCTGCGGCGGTGAGCGACCGTACCGGATACTGGGTTATTCAGCCGGACGGCCGGTGTGCCGGGGCGCGCGGAATAGCTGAAAACATGCCCTCCGGCAAATTCCATCTCCTGGACAAATGCCAGACTCTCGGCAAACTCGCGGTCATCCTCACCGGGGAATCCGACAATCAGGTCAGTGGTCACGGCCATGCCGGGAACTGCTTGCCGGGCGGACGCGATCAACTGCCGGAAGGCTGCCGGGGTTGTATGCCGCGCCATGCGATGCAGGGTCTGTTCGCTGCCTGATTGCAGCGGCAAATGCAGATGGCGGCACAGGCGTGGATTTTCCCATAATTGAAAAAATGTCTCATCCAGGTCCCAGGGCTCAAGCGAGGAAAGGCGCAGGCGTTCCACATTCGTGTCCTGCAAAACTGCCTGAATCAAATCGCGTAAATGCATGCGGGGCGATAAGTCATAACCCCACGAGCCTAAATGAACCCCTGAAAGCACAACCTCGCGTGTTCCGCCTTTTAGTGCATGCTGGATGTCACTCAAAACTGCCTTAATCGTCTCGCTACGGCCTGGTCCTCGGGCGATGCGGGTGATGCAAAAGGTGCAGTGATTGTCGCAGCCGTCCTGGGTCTTGATAAACGCGCGGGTGCGCAAATGAACGCCAGGTAAAGGCTTGCGCGCCACCGGCTCCAGGTCAAAATCCTCTTCCTGCACGCCTAGCACCTCAACCACCAGATGGTCCTTATCCAGGTTGGACACCACCCGCCGGACATTGGGTAAAACGGCGGCGCTGTCAGGCTCGAGGGTGGACCAGCAACCGGTTACAACAATCTCTCCCGCTCCTTGGCGGGCTGCCTGGCGGATTTTCTGGCGTGAATCGGAAGCGGCTGCGCTGGTGACGGTGCAGGTATTAACCACAACCAGTTCAGCCTCACCTGCCGAGTTTACGATGGTGTGGCCGGCTGCTCTAAATTGGGTTGCAAATCGTTCAATTTCGCTCTGGTTTAACCGGCAGCCAATTGAATCGAGGAAAATTTTCATACCGCTAAGGCTTTAGGACAAAGAAGTTGTCAAACAGAATATCCACTCCGGGTTGACTGTATGAGCCCGCGATTAAACCCACATCGCCCACAGTAAAATCCATGTCTTCGACCTCCAGGAATTTCTCCTGGTTTACATACAATGTCAACCGGGACCCGACGCAGTCAGCGCGAATCTGGTTGGTGGCCTGTCCCAGCTGGATCATGGCGCCGTACTCCAATCCATCCGGACTGTTTAAAGTCTGGTACAGACCGTCCTTGACTTTGATGATGCCGCCATAGCCATCGCTGCTGACCAGAAATGCATAGAAATTATACTCGTTCTGGAAACGGCAGAGCAAACCAAAATCATTATCCGTCGGCCCTTCGATTAAAGTAGCATCCACAGCCAGCGTCGAATCGCTAAAGCGCTGCCCGGGCAGCGACCAGTAATCGTAATTCGCTTCGTTAACGTGGAACCGCAGTCCATCGGTGTCATAAGCTATGGTTGCGCTTTCAGATGACCAGACCTGCCAACCCGATTCGGGGTTGTCAAAATTGTCAAAATAAACCACGCTGCCCGGGTCGATTTCTGCAAGCGCAGAACTCGTGATGCGATCCTCGAGATTGCATCCGCTTAAGACCAGGGTTGTCAGTGCAAAGATGAGCACCAGCATGGTTTTTTGGTTCATTCCGCAACTCCTTCGAACCCGTAAAGGTTTTGTGTCGATGGTGTGGGTTCGATGCCGTCTCAGTGACTGTTTTTGGAGGATATTGCGGTGAACGGATTTATTGGCCGGGAAAATGCTTGTCAAGCAACCGCTGCGCCTGAGTGGCAACAGCGGGATCGGCGTTCTGGGCTGCTGCTGTTTTTAACAGGGGGAAAGCCAGTGAAAAGCGGTTTCCAGCGATGTAAACTTGCGCCAGATGAAACTGCGCTGCCTCGAATTCACCATCCTCTGCCAGTGCTAGTTGCAAGAATTGTTCCGCCTTTTCCAGGTCGCCATGCATAAAATATACCCACCCGGCGGCATCCAATACCTGCAGATCCTTGGACGCAAGTATCAGCGCCCGTTCGATTGCGGGCAGAGAAAAGGCGGCAAAGTCAAAACCGTATGTGACTGAAAATACCGCCAGCGCTCGCCAGAATTGCGCGTTAATCGGTTCGATCTCGACCGCGTGTTGATAGGCTGCCATGGCGCTCACCAGGTCACCGGCCTGCGCAAATGTGCGGCCAATTTCCACCTGCCAGCGGCCCTGGTCGGGATGGTTAGCGGCTAATTTCTGAAGGTAAGCCAGCGCGATCATCGGCTTGTTCTGGCGGCTCCAGTACAAGGTCAATGCGGATAACACGATGTCTGAATTTGGCGCGATGCTTTTGGCGCGCAGCAGATCGGTCCAGCCATCCTTGCCCTGCTGCTGGCGGGATTCACCCAGAAATGCCCAGGCTTCTGCATACTCAGGCACGCGGATTAGCGCTGCCTGAAATGCCGTCTCAGCGACATCCCACTGTCCCAGCTCCCCCAACCGCTGCCCGATCAACACCAGTTGGTAGGCGCGGTCATTTTGCAGCGCTGCCTGGCCAAGCACTTCCAATAAATGGCGGGAATTTTCGGCTTCTACGCCTTCGCCATTGCCGGCGATAGCCAGCGGACGAGCAGCTTCAGCGATGCTGCGGGTTGATAGCAGCATTCCAGTCAACCAGGCTGCCTGGACAGATTCTGGCTCGAGTTCCAGCCAGCGCTGCGCCGTTTGCAGCGTACTGTCCCAATCGCCAGCCGTGCGTAAACGGCCAGCCGCGGCTGCCAGCTGAGCAGCATCTACGGTCGGAAGACTTGCCAATTGAGCCCAGGTTCCTGTGGCTGCAGCCGGATCGCCTGTTTGCTGGTAACTGTCGCCCAGGTTCAGCAGTCCACTGGCGGAAATTTTTCCATTTACGTCAGCTTCCTCGTAACTGGCAATTGCCCGGGTGTAATCTCCTGCTGAAAATTCCAGCGCGGCAATTCTTTCGAACAAATCGCTGCGCTGAGGCTGATATTCCAAGACCTGGCGTAAGTATTTGGCTGCTTCTGCGGGCATGCCGATAGCGCTTGATAGATACGCCCGCTGCCAGGCGTCCGCCAATCGGACCGACCGGGGAGCAATCGGAAACAACCCCAATAAAAGCAGCGGGGCAATGACCAAAACAGGCAGTAAAAACCGCTCGACCAGTTTCATCCGGTTAATTATACGCGCGGAGAAAATTCGTCACCATGCCAGCACGACCCCGCTGGATATATGGATGGTAAATCCGCCTTTGGTCTGAATTTCAAACTCTACCCATTTCACAAGGTCCAATTCTGCGTCCGGCGGAAAATTCCACAGTCCCACCATCGAGTGGATGTAATCGATCAACGGTTGGGTTTCAGTAACGAATAAAGTGTTATTGAATGGAATCACATTGACATGCTCGAAACTACTCCTCAGAATCGATGGCGCGTTTTTAAGTCCGTAGCGCCCGACAAAATCGGGTACTTCAGCATGTTGGAGGTGAAACCGGTGCATCAATTCTCTCAATTCCTGCATGTGCGAGGTGCCATTGGTGGCAGCGCACAACCGTCCACCTGGAACGAGTACCCGCCGCAATTCCCTCACTGCCTGAGGAATGTTCGGCACATGGTAGAGCATGTAATTGGCAAGCACCACATCGAATCGGCGATCTCCAAAGGGCAAATTCTGGGCGTCAGCTGTGGTGAATGAAAACCGCGTATCCTGTCTGACAGATGCCCGTGCCACGGCTGCCATTCCTGCTGAAAGGTCGAGCAATTTCGGTCGCAAGTTATCTGGAAGCCGGGGTAAATTCGTCCGCCAAAATTCCCCAGTACCGCAGCCAACCTCCAGCACCTGCATCCCCGCCTGGAGATTAAGCTGGTCAAACATCCACTCAAAGTAGATGGTTGGATTGGTACTAAAACGCCGGTGAAGCTGAATGCGGGCATCCAGGTTGTCACCGCTGCGGTACTGCTGGTTCTTTAAGTAATTTTGGTCTGAAATAGCTTTCAAATTATTCACCCCAATTTATATCCGAATTGTCGATCGCGAATCTTGACATGCCTATTAAAACATGATATTCTTGCGCCCGATGGATTTGGCTGAAATGCCAGATAATTTCTACTTAGTTAGATGGAGTAAAGCATGTCAGAACGTTTTGTTGGAACTGTGAAGTGGTTCAACCCCGCCAAGGGGTACGGTTTTATCGGCCGTGAAGATGGGGAAGATGTCTTCGTGCACTTTTCCGCCATCGATATGGATGGCTACAAACAGCTCAAGGAAGGCCAGAAAGTGGAGTTTTCAATTGAGACGGGGAATAAGGGTTTACAGGCAGCAGCCGTGACGGCTGTAGAGTAAGTCTTCACAGAAAATTAAATATAAACTGCGCCACGCTGTGGCGCAGTCTTTTTTTAACCACCGCGCATCCCCAAAATAATACCGCCAATTTTTGCCAGCTCGGTCAGCGTGACCCGCCAGCCTTCCTGGCTGAACATCCAACTGATGGGTTGGTACCAATGACCGCTGGCGGCTGCTACCCGTACTTTTACACCCTCGGTTCCCAGTTCACCGGCGAATAATATCCGGGCACGCAAGGTGTGGTACGGGTCGGTCACGACCAGCACCGAATCGAACCCAGCGCTCTTGGCCAGTTTTGCCACCTGGCGCGCTTCGTCATAGGTGCTGGTGGCAGTCCCATAGGCGGTCTGGATTTGATACGAAGGCACTCCCGCCTTTATCAGTTGACTGCGCGTCTCACCCATCGTCGAAACGCTGCCGCGTCCCGAAGTCTGGGTTAATACGATCGTATTTGCCGCCCCGTCGTTGAATAACCGGGCAGCCTCAGCGTTGCGCACCTTACCGCCGCCGCTCAAAAGCACGATGGCATCGGCATTTTTATTCGTATCGGATGTAACCAGCAGCATCCCGATAAAAACCAGGAGCAAATATGTCCCGGCGACCAGTAATAATGAACCGCTCACGAATTTTGCAAAACAACCCCCTATGGTTCTTTCAGGTTGGTTTGTCAATCTCAGTAATTAACCTTTCACTATTTCGCTGGAACATTTTCCAGCGCTTTTCGGATACGCTCCAGCCCTTCGAGTAATACGCTGCGGGGGCAGGCAAAATTCAGCCGTACATATCCGATTCCGACTTTACCAAATTCCTTGCCGTCATTCAACCCCACCCTGGCGTGTTTGACCAGGTATTCACAGGGTGCAGGTTCCAGATTGTAAGCCGATAAATCGATCCAGGCAAGATAAGTACCTTCCGGGACAGTCATGCGCGCCCGGGGCAATTGGGTTTTGATGAAATCAACCAGTGTATCTCGATTGCCTTCCAAGTATATCAGCAGCTCGGCCAACCACTCTTGACCCTCGGCGTAGGCAGCGCGAGCAGCAATCATGCCCATCAGGTTGGCGCCATGCACCAGACCGCGGCGTGCTTTTTTGAAAGCTGCAAGCAGATCCGGGTTGGAGATTATGGCATAGGAGCAGCCCAATCCCGGCAGGTTGAAGGTCTTGCTGGGTGCCATGAGCGTGATGGTGTTGGCAGCGATTTCTGGCGAAAGCGATGCAACCGGTGTATGGTGGTGCCCGCTGAAAACCAGGTCGGAATGAATTTCATCTGAACAAATCGGTACGTCATAACGCAGGCAAATCTCTGCCATGCGCTCGAGTTCAGGCCGGGTGAAGACCCGACCGACCGGGTTGTGCGGGTTGCACAGCTGGAACAGGCTCGGGCGCTGCGCAATTGCGGTCTCAAACCTTTCCCAATCGACGCTGAAACGGCCGTTCTCGTCTTGCAGCAAGTCAACCGTCACCTGGGTCAAGCCGGCATTCTTCGCGACCTCAAAAAACGGCATGTAGACCGGGGTCATAAAAACCAGGCTGCCGCCTGGCTGTGCCAATGCCTGCGCTGCCAGGTTGAACGCAATCACCACACCGGGCATGAAGACGATCTGCTCGCTCTCAACCCGCCAGCCGTAAAGCCGATTCAGGTGGACTTGAATTGCCTCCACCAGGTTCGGCTCGGTTTTTGCATAGCCGTAAATCGGGTGCTCCACCCGCGTTTTGAGCGCCCGCGTAACGGCTGGCGGTACAGGAAAATCCATATCCGCTACCCACATGGGAAGCACATCCGCAGGGAACAGGTTCCATTTGATGCTTTCGGTTACGCGGCGATTGTAGAGTTGGTCAAATTGAGAGGTCATGATTTTCTCGGTGATTGGGATGGTAATGACAGCGCAAAGATTATATACCTGGTAGTAAGCTGCTGTCGAGACGCGCAAAATACGCGCGAAAACTGGTATACTGATGGTCATCATTTTCTCCCAACCACAACCAATGGCCACACATTTTCCAAAGTCCCCTCCCCTTCAGGTTTTGACCTCGCCCGATTGGCAGGATTATGAGTTGCTGGACAGCGGCGACGGGCAAAAATTGGAACGCTACGGCGCTTATATTCTGCTGCGTCCCGAACCTGAAGCTGTCTGGCGGCGTAGCCTGCCGGAACGCGAGTGGAGCAAGGCGCACGCGGTCTTCAAACCGGCGCCTGAGGAAAATGGTGGGCACTGGCAGCCGCTGAAAAAATTACCGGAACGCTGGACCATGCAGTATAAGCAGCTGCGCTTTTATGTCCAGACTACAGCCTCGCGCCACCTGGGGGTGTTCCCCGAGCAGGCCGCGCAGTGGGATTGGATTGCCCAGCAAATCGAGGCCAGCCGCCGGCCGCTGCGCGTGCTCAACCTGTTTGGCTATACCGGCCTGGCCTCGCTGGCAGCCGCGCAGGCAGGCGCAGCCGTCACTCACCTGGACGCCTCACGCAAGGTCGTCCAATGGGCTAACGACAATCTGACCTTTTCCAACCTGGGCGACCGGGGCGTGCGCTGGATCGTGGACGACGCGCTCAAATTTGTCCAACGCGAAGCCCGGCGCAATTCCACTTATGACGGCATCATCCTTGACCCACCCAAATTTGGCCGCGGGCCCAAAGGAGAGGTGTGGGAGTTCTACAAGCTTCTGCCCACCCTGCTGGACGCCTGCCGCCAAATCCTATCGCAGCAGCCGGTATTCGTTGCCCTGACCGCTTATGCTGTGAAAGCCTCGCCGCTGACGTTGTACTACGCCCTGCAGGAAATGCTGGCAGGCAAAACCGGGACGCTCACAGCCGGCGAAATTGCCCTGACTGAGAAAAGCGCGGGACGTTTACTCTCCACCGCCATATTCGCCCGCTGGACCAACGTCGTATAAATTTATTCCTGGAGCTAAGCAAAATGACAAACACCCCCACTATTACCTTGATTGGCCCCGGCGTAATGGCCGAAGCGGTTATCGGCGGGTTAATCCGCAATCAGGTCACCGAGCCCTCCAAGATTACGGCTGCGGGTCCACGCATTGAGCGCGGCGAGGAATTGATCGAACGCTACGGCATCTACTTTACGACCGATAACAAAGCAGCGGCGAAAGGGGCCGAAATCGTTATTCTGTCCGTCAAACCCCAACGGCTGCAGGGTGTGTTAGCCGGGCTGCGCGGCAGCATAGACCCTCAGGCCCTTGTTTTGTCGATTGTTGCCGGCGCTGCCATTCAGACGATTTCGCAGGCGCTTTCGCACCCGGTGGTGGTGCGCGTCATGCCCAATACTCCGGCGCAAATCGGGCAGGGGATTTCAGTCTGGACAGCGTCTTCCGCAGTCACATCTACCCAACGAGAACTGGCTCAGTGTATTTTAGCTGCCCTCGGGCAGGAAATTTTTGTCGAGGATGAGAATTTGCTGGACATGGCAACCGCATTATCAGGCTCAGGCCCAGCCTACGTATTTTTGTTTATGGAAGCGCTGGTCGATGCCGGTGTGCACCTAGGTTTCCCGCGCCGCATTTCTGAGGCGCTGGTGCTGCAAACTTTACGCGGCTCGGTTGAATATTACGCCCAGAAAAAAGATCACCCGGCCCACTTGCGCAACGAAGTTACTTCCCCGGGCGGCACTTCGGCGGCTGCGCTTTATTATCTGGAAAAAGCCGGATTTCGCACTGCCATCAGCCGCGCAATCTGGGCGGCTTACGAGCGTTCGCAGGAACTGGGACGCGGCAAAACCAGCACCCCGCCGGAGAAGCAGGGCAATTAATCCAGGAGGTTGAATATGGGACTTTACCTTTTAGACGATACCCTGAGCGTCGAGGTATTCTACGAGCCGTCCGACGGCCAGTTCCCTGATAATGTTTGCCTGCGCCTGTGGGAATCCTGCCCTGCCGAGGAAAAAATATTTGTTGCCGACGAAACCAATGTCTACCTGACTCCCGACCAGGCGCGCGAATTGGCAAAATTGCTGCTGACTGCCGTGGCAGCCAGCGAGCAAAATAACTTAAAATCTCAATCCGATTAATCCCAATTTAATGTTTACACAACCCGAAAACTTCCTATAATTAAGGTCAGTCGAATTCGCATTGCCAGAGGAGGGCATCATGGACAGCACAGTTCGGCAAATACTAAAAGAAAAAGGCAGCGAGGTCTGGTCGGTTGCGCCAACTACTACGGTTTTCGATACCCTGCATCTGCTGTCAGATAAGGATATTGGCGCTGTGGTCGTTATGGATAAAGGCAAGCTGGTGGGGATTTTTTCGGAGCGCGACTACGTTCGGCAAGCAGAGAAGGATGTGAGCACGATCAAATATCATCCGGTGTCAGATTATATGACCCGCGAAGTGGTCACCATCACGCCCGAGGAGACGGTCCAAGATTGCATGCTGTATATGACTGCCCACCGCATCCGTCACCTGCCCGTAGTCGAAGATGAGAAATTGGTCGGTATCATCACCATCGGCGACGTGGTCAAAACCGTCATCTCCGACCAGTCGCAACTGCTGGAAGAAATGGAAAATTTCATCAGCGGGCGCTACGGCCGGTAAAAAGAATTTCCCTCACATTTGAAAATTTTACGGTGTCTACAAGACTACCTGCTGAATTAGCACAGTATAAAACCTGCACGCGTCGATAATCTGGCTCACACTGCAGTGCTCATTGATCATGTGAGCCAGTTTATATTCCCCGGGGCCAAAGCCAATGGTTGGGATGCCCATGCTGACGGTGGTCACCGCGTTGGTGCTGAAATCCCAAAAGTCGAATGTGGCTGGGTTACTGCCAAAGACGTCGCGGTAGGCGCGGATGCAGCTTTTGGTCAGGTCATGATCCAAGTCAATTTTCCAGGCCGAATGAAATGGCTCATATTGAATATCCATTCCGGTCCAGCTTTTCCGATAAAGCGTACCCACCTCCCACGCGGCATTTTTCCCCTGGATGATCGCATCCATTTCCTTGACAATCGATTCTTTGGTTTCTCCGGGCGCCATTCTGCGATCCAGATACACCTCGCATTCGGACGGCACTGCGTTCAAAGAGGCGCTGGTGCTTGAAATCCGTGACATCACCAGCGTGCCACGGGGCGCCGCCTGCTTCACCAACTCGGCGTTCTTCTTTTCCACGCGCTGGATGATCTCAGCCATTTCATAAATGGCATTGACCCCTTTCTCCGGGGCTGATCCATGGGCGGATACCCCCCGGGTCTTGATTACAATTTGGGCTTTGCCCTTATGCCCCAGAGAAATCAGGTTATCCGATGGTTCACAAATAACCATGTAATCTGGCTTGACTTGGCATTCCTTGAAGAGGTGTTTTAAGTTTTCCCCATCGCAATCTTCTTCAAAAACAGTGCAGGAAACATAAATGGCCTTGCCAGAATCAAAACCCAATCTGTGGGCAATTGCGCCGGCATAGATCGAGGCTGCTGCCCCGGATTTCATGTCGACCGAGCCGCGCCCATGCAGGTTGCCATCGACAATTTCTCCGCTGAAAGGAGGCATGTCCCATTTTTCCTCGTCATTGACCGTCACCGTATCGACATGCGAGTCAAACATGATAGATTTTGCGTCATTGCCAATTCGGCCGACCACATTGCCCATCGCATCGATGCGGACTTCATCATAGCCCAACGATTTCATTTTCTGCGCGATAACCCGGATAATTTGCTCCTCCTGCCCGGAATAGCTTTTGATGCGCACCAGATCTTGCGTGAAAGCGATCAAGTCTTGCTGGTCTAGCGGTGTCATCCAATCGGAACTGTTCATATATAGAACCTTATATGTTGGTCACATAGTATTAATAGTGAAAACATATCGTAGGAATAAATATACTACGAGATTTTTGCAAAGCTTATCGCCAGGTGGCTTTATTTATCCAACATCTTTTTTGTTGGCAATTTCCGCAAGGAGCCGATTTGACTCTCGTAACAAGGCAACAATCTCTTTTTGTGATTTTCGTACGTTATTGAAATTCATTAATAGGAAAGGGACGAAGATTAAAAAGAAGAGGATAAACGAAATAGGATCGGACATTTTTTCTCCCTGGGAGTATGGCTGCCACCTGACGCACAGCTAAACAGATAAACCACATTGATTATTGGGGATCGAACTGCACCCTACACCCGGGTGCTGAATAATTAGCGTAAGGGGCGGCTTGCGAGTCGCCCCTTTTTTGCGTTTTTCTTAAATATGACCAATGAGCTGCACCCTGGATTACAAGAAATAAAACCGTTAAAAGCTACCCACTAAAAACGATGGGCACTGATTCAAAAATTTGATTAAGGGGTTGTAGTCCAATGATCATTAAGCCCAAATCCTGGTGCGGCTTCGTGAAAATGGGTCATTCCTGAAGGATCCAGGTAATTTTCCAGAATTGTGGCATATTGTCCCCACAGGCTGCCACCTGGTCCTACCCAGACAATTTTGGAAAAGTAAGTATAGTGCGCGTCTTGCGAGCCATCATCATCTGAATCATACCAACCTTCGTTTTGGTTGGTCAACCAACCTAAACTGATCCCGCCGACAACGCCTCCAACCAAACCCCGATCAAGCTTTCCATCGTCGTTGCAATCTACATTGGCAAGCCACTCGTCACTCCACTTCATGATCAAGTTATCATCAACATAATCACCTGTGTCACCCCAATATGTACCATCAAGGTTTCTATCAGAGCCATCATAAGTGCCGTTAAACAAGTGTGCTTGATAGTTGTAACCATACTGGTCAAAACCAGTGGACAGAGGATTACCAGCGGAATCAGTGATCGTTCCTCCCTGAATAGTCGCACAGGCAGTATATGAATTTTCCCAGGCTGTCTCATTCCCATTGGAATCAGTCTGAACCGGTTTCGCTGCAAGCGCTGTCGATGTACTTATTAGCAAAGCGCAAATAACCAGCATGAAAATCAAGAATTTCTTTTTCATCCCCTTATCTCCTTGGCAGTTTGTTCATGATTGTTCGGCAATACCTGTTCCCCGCCTTATTGATATTGAAAAGGCTTAAATGGGATCTAGGGCACGATAATTTACAAATTTGATTAAAGGCATAATATGATAACCCCCACCTCCTTTGAATTTATAAACAGCAAATATAAATTCGCATTTTCCTGCTTCTGTTTTCCCACACCTTAGTACATGTTAAGAGTATATATGATTGCGTTTATAAAAACAATAAAATAATTTTTCTAATTCGGATACAGTGCTATTTGAAAAATTATTTTGCGATTCTTCTCTGCTGTTTATGCCTTAACTAGATGCCATTTTTTCAGGGGAAGCCCAGTGTCCGGAAATCACACTGATTACTGGGCGAACAGTACTCTACCCGCTGCGCGGAATACAAGGCGTCCTTAGGGGAGGTTCGCGAGCTGTAGGGTGTGTTCGACCGAGTTAGCAACCTGATTCCCGGGACATATTACTAAAATCTGGAACACATCTGGTCGAACGCACCGAAATATCGACTTTATGGTGCGTTCGACCATTTCCTTCAAGACATGCATGTCAGGCTCCGAAAGCCGTCTTGTTCGTTGGGGGCGAACACACCCTACGCCTGATTGCGCTTCAAGATATGTGTGATGTTCTCAGGTAGCTAGTTTGATCGTTCGAGGTCAACAGCACTGTCTATCCAGACTTACAAATTTTCCCGTCATTTTCTGATTTGACATTTTCCACAAGCGCCCCTAAACTAACCCCATGCTTGCCCGAGTGTATTCCTGCGCGGTCGTTGGCCTGGAAGGCGTCATCGTCGAAGTCGAGGTTGACTTTGGCCAGGGGATGCCTAAAATCACCGTCGTCGGGCTGCCGGACGCCGCCGTGCAGGAAAGCAAAGAACGTGTTTACTCAGCCATCAAAAACGCCGGGTTGATGTATCCGCGCCGCGCACTGACCGTCAACCTGGCGCCAGCTTCGGTGCGCAAAGAAGGGCCGGCTTACGACCTGCCGATTGCCCTCGGCGTGCTGGTGACCACCGAGCAATTAGCGCCTGAAAAGCTGGACAAAACCCTGGTTTTAGGCGAGCTATCGCTGGACGGCACGGTTCGTCATGTGCGCGGCGTGTTGCCTATGGCTGCCACAGCCCGCCGGGAGGGGTTTACCCGCCTTTTCTGCCCGGAGGTTGATGCGGCTGAAGCCGCTCTCATCCCCGGGCTGGAGGTGATTCCGGTACGCTCGCTCATCGACTTGACTGCCCACCTTTCCGGTTACGCCCCCATCGCTCCCCACCCGCCCGTCGAGGTGGACGACGTCGAAATAGCCGTCCAGACCGATTTCCGCGACATCAAGGGGCAGGAACATGTCAAACGGGCGCTGGAGGTGGCGGCTGCCGGCGGACACAATTTGATGATGTCCGGGCCGCCGGGCGCCGGCAAGACGTTGATGGCTCGCGCCCTCCCTGCCATCCTGCCGCGCATGTCCATCGAAGAAGCGCTGGATGTGACCCGCATCTACTCGGTGGCCGATCAACTGCCACCGGAGGTGCCGTTGATCCGTACCCGACCGTTTCGCGCCCCGCACCACACTATCAGCCATGCCGGGTTGGTTGGCGGCGGCAACCAACCCCACCCGGGAGAAATCTCACTGGCGCACCGCGGGGTGCTCTTCCTGGACGAACTACCTGAATTTGGTCAACGGGTGTTGGAAGTGCTACGCCAGCCGATCGAGGACAAAATCGTCACCATCAGCCGCGCGCAGGGGTCGCTTACCTTCCCGGCTAATTTCCAGTTGATCGCGGCCATGAACCCCTGCCCGTGCGGCTACTATGGCGACCCGGTCAAGCCTTGCACCTGTTCCAACTCTACCGTCACCAAATATCAGAAACGCATCTCCGGCCCACTGCTGGACCGGATCGATATTTTTGTCGAAGTACCGCGCGTCGATTACGATAAGCTGTCCGACCAGCGTCTGGGCGAGCCGTCACAGGTAGTGCGCAGCCGGGTGGAAAATGCGCGCGCGATTCAACGCCAGCGATTTTCCGAAAACGGCATCTCGGCCAATGCGGAAATGCGTCCGGCAGATATTCGCCGTCACTGCGGATTAGACGATACCGGCATGAACTTGATGCGCGCCGCCATGAACCAGTACCAGCTTTCGGCGCGCGCTTATCACCGCATCCTCAAGCTGGCGCGCACTATCGCCGACCTGGGTGGAGTTGAGCATATTACACCGCAACACCTGGCGGAAGCGCTGCAGTACCGTCCAAGAACCGTCCTGCAGTAACCAGCAAATGCAAGCTGGTCTGGTTAGTTGAATATGACAGGCAGATAAATCAAAAATTCTGATGGGGGGGATGTGGCGGTATGGGTAGCGGTTGGCACCGCTGTTTCAGTCGGCAATGGGGTGAGAGTGTCAGTGGGGGTGGCCGTATCCGCCAGCGTTGGAGTTAGGGTGTCGGTGGGTGCTGCTGTATCAGTCTGAGTAGGCGTCAAGGTATCGGTCGGTACGGTTGTGTCGGCCTGAGTAGGCGTCAAGGTATCGGTCGGTACGGCTGTGTCGGTCTGAGTTGGCGTCAGGGTGTCGGTCGGTGCGGCTGTGTCGGTCTGAGTCGGCGTCAGAGTGTCGGTTGGTGCGGCTGTGTCGGTCTGAGTGGGCGTTGAGGATTCGGTTGGAGTAAAGGTATAGGTTGCTGTGGGCGTATCAGTCAGGGTGGGGGTGGGAGCTGGCGGCGCAGCCAGCGATATTTCCCAGACCTTCCCGTCATCCTCTTCCGGGGAATTTCCAGGGCCGTAATCGTTATCAATGCCGCGGCTGACAATATAGATATGCGTCTCTTCCGGCGCAAGACTACCGGGCGCCAGAGTCAGCCCGGAACGAATATTGGCTGCTGTTCCCATGAAACTCAAATCCCAGACATTGAGCAGCTCGCCGCTCAGGCTGAACTCACCCAGGTAACGATCGGCAGCCGCGGTGCTGATGATGAATACCGTGCCACTGGCGTCGTTGTAGGTTATGCCTTCCACGTCGGAGAAACCTAAAGCGTCGGTGTCATGCTGATTTACCGGCCCATCGTCAGCCGTACCCAACAATCCATCAGGTCCAAGACTAAACCAGAAAAATTCCCCATCGCCACCGCCGGCAATAAAAAGCATATTGTCACCGTATGCCAGATCTTCAGGGTCGCTCCCGCCGGCGCTGAGGTAACCAGCCATATTTTTTGTAAATTTTGTATCATCTCCGGTACAGTAGATACCATCCGGGCCGACATTGATCTCGGTGACTTGCTTTGCATCATCATTGGCGAAAAACAACCGGCCATTGACCGTGTTGAGCGCGATCCCGCTGGGTTCATTGGAAAAATAGGTCGTGTCACAGGTGCCATTTTGTACACCGGATGTAGTTGTAAAAAAAACATTTACATCCTGATAATAGACAGGCATTTCATCGACTTCACTGTCTGAGATGACCAGGCCGCCAGTTCCCGGCCAGTACTCGATCCCAGCCGGATCCGGGCTGTTCGGGTTCCAGCCGGGTAAACCGGTAGTGAAAGTACGGATCAGATATGCAGCCTGCAGGGTCATCCCCGCGGGCAGAGCGGTTGGGGTGAGTGAAAGTTCGATGATCTGCCCGCTGCGTTGCAGCGTAGGCGATGTGTTTTCCGCTCCCCCGTCTAACACAAACAAGCTTTGTTCGGCCGGATCATCGGTCTGGTCAGAACTGGGAGCAAAAGTCAACCCCTGGATATTGACCAAACCCAGCACGCCGATTTCCATACTGGAAAGTACATCACCATCCAGTGAAATTTCGTAAATCACCTGCTGCGCTGTGTTTACCGTAAAAAGTGTGTTAGCAGTCGAATTGAACACCAACCCTTTAAGCTCCTGGCCGGCCGAAACGCCAACCGCAGCTTTGCGCAGGTTGATGATGTCATGCCCGGCTAAGTCAATAACCGAGCCATCCGGGCCGAGTTTCAGCGCATGGATGCGCGGGCCTTGCGCGTCCAAAATATAAATCGCGCTGTTAACTGGGTCCACTGCCAATCCCGACGGCGTTTCGATTGCCAGGCTGCGGATGTCATGCGATTGGACCGTGATTGACAAGCCGTTATCAATTATGGTTTGCTGGATGCTATAGCTGTCGACCCATACCAGCTCGCCGGTGGAGGGATTGAATGCAGTTGCCGGTGAATCAGCAGCCCCTGCAGGCAGGTTCGCTTTTTCTGCCGAAGTGCCATAACCTTTTATCCTTATGGGGGCGGATGGTCCTGAAGCAGATTGCCATACCAGGAATTCGCTGGACGTGGGATTATAGGCAAAGCCGACCGGAAAATCGACGCCAAATTCACCTGTGTAAATCGTTTGCAGTGCTTTGAACGGGTGTGGCTCGATCGCTGCCCAGGCGATAGACCGGATCGCCAGCAGAACGCCCGTCAATAATCCCAAAATTAGGGCATACCGGTAGGTTTTGTGGAGATATGACGTGGCTATGCGCATGATCTTCGGTCGGCGGCGGATGAGATAAGAAACATCGAGTTAGCAGGTTTTCTTACCGGTCTGCCTCAGCCTTATGGAATAAAGATGCCGTCGACATCGTTGGCATCCAGACCCCAGAAGCTGCCGTCGAAGTAAAGCGTCGGTGCAAAGCTGCATGCTGTACTTTCACCAAGCGAAGTCGGCGTGCAGACAAACACGTCTTCGTTCAAACCCGATATCCCTGTCACTGTGAAATCCACCAGAGTGGATAAATAGATATCACCATTCGGCGTCACATCCAGCCCATCGACGTCTTCGTTGGTTGTGTCTCCCAATCCAACAGCCGTACCGTCAAAATACAATGACCAGGCGCCGCTGGTGACATCCCCAAGCGAGACCGGTGTAAAAGCCAGAATGTCCTCGTCCTGCCCCGTGACGCCGGGGACTGCCGGATTGCCGGTGGTCGAGATCAAAATCCGGCCGTCTGGCAGCACATCCAACGCATCGATGACCTCGCTGGTGGTATCCAACCCGACGTCACTGCCGTCAAAGTACAGGCTGAACGTCCCGGCGGTATTGCTGCCAAACGAGGTTGCCGTGAATTGGACGATGTCATAGGGCTCGATCGCCAGCGTCCCCAGTGTGAACGCCGTCCGGAAGGTCATCAGCAACGTGGTTGCATCTACAACTGCGAAATCGTTCATATCCTGCCCGCTGGTCGAAATGCCGACATCCGAAGCGTCAAAAAACAGGCTCCAGGATGAGCCATCGTACTGTAGGATGTCCACGTCCTCGGCAGCCACGCCGCCTGCCGTGCCGCCCCCGTCAAGCGAGATGTAAATCTGGCCGGCTGGGGCAGCGGATGTCGCCGTGGGGGTGAAGGTACTGGTGGGCAGCGAGGTTTCCGTTGGGGTAAAAGTACTGGTGGGCAGTAAGGTTTCCGTCGGAGTGAAAGTGCTGGTCGGCGGGAGGGGCGTTTCCGTTACGGTCGCGGTGGAGGTGGAGGTCGGTGATGGGCCAATGGTAGGCGTGGCGGTGTCAGTCGCGGTAGGCGTAGGCGTCGGGGTGTCCGACGGCGCAAGGGTAGCAGTCGGGGTAGCGGTGTTGGTCGGGGTTAAGGTCAGGGTGGGCGTGTTCGTTGGCGTCGCAGTCGGAACAGGTCCAAGCGCCAATAGATTGAAGGCATCTACATCATTTGCAGTTTGCCCCCAGCTACTGCCATCAAAATACAAGGTTGGCGAGTAGGTACAGGTCGTCACGCTGCCTGTCGAACCGGGCGCGCAGATAAAAATATCCTCATCGACGCCGGCTGTTCCGATGACAGCAAAGTCACCCAGAGTAGAGAGGTAGATATTCCCGGCAGCGTCCACATCCAGCGCATCGACATCTTCAGTACTGCTGTCCGCCAGACCGACATCAGACCCATCGAAGTACAAGGCCCAACTGCCGCTGGTCACATCCCCAAGCGTGACCGGAGTAAAAGCCAGAATATCCTCGTCCGCCGAAGTAACGCCCGGCACGGAGGCTGGTCCGGTGGTGGAAACCAGCACGCGCCCATCGGGTAGTCGATCTACCGAGTCGATACCTTCACTGTTAACATCCAGGCCAATGTCCACCCCGTTGAGCACCATATTGAAAGTTCCAGCCGTGACGCTGCCAAGCGAGGTGGCGTTGAACTGCACCACATCCCGAGCGGTGACCGCGATCCCATTAAGCGTAACCGAACCTGTGAAGGTCATCCAGATAGTGCTGGCGTCGATGATGTCGAAGGCAAAGAGATCCTGGCTGCCTACACCCACATCCGAGCCGTCGAAATATATACTCCAGGTCTGCCCGTCGAAGCGCAGAATGTCTTCATCCGAGAAAGTGATCCCGCCGACGCTTCCATTGGATGCCATGGACAGGTAGAGCGGATTGCTGGATGGCGTCGGAGTGGCGGTTGGAGTAGCAGTTGCGGTAAAGGTGTTGGTGGCAGTAGGAGTGTCCGTCGCAGTTGGTGACGGGCCAAGAGTCGCTGTAGCAGTAGCGGTTGGGGTGTCAGTGGCGGTTGAGGTAGGCCCAACCGTGTTGGTTGCCGTGGGGAGCGGGGTGTTCGTCGGCGTAGCCGGCGGGGGTGGATTGATCGAAATTTCCCAGATTTTCCCATCATTTTCAGTCGGGCTGGGATTTGTACCGCTGTCATTATCAATGCCGCGGCTGGCAATGTAAATATTTTTGACGCTGGGATTGGCCAGGCTTGGCAGGTATCCCACGTCCGAACGGATGTTTTGCGCGCTGCCCATAAAGCTTACGTCATAAGCACGCAGCAAGGTTCCACTGGTGGTGACTTCACCGATATATTGGTCGCTGCTGCTGGTACTGACGATGAACAACGTTCCGGCTTCGGGGTAGTAACCAATCCCTTCCAAGTCTTTGAAGCCAAGCGCCAGGGTATCGAAATGCGAAGCCGGGCCGTCATCCCCCCCGCCCAGCACCCCGTTGGCGCCCAGACTGAACATATACACTTCCGCGTCAGAACCGCCAGACATAAACAACATATTATTACCGTAGGCCAGGTCCTCGGGGTCGCTGCCGGTGCCGCCGAACAGGGTCACCGTGCTGACTTTGGTCACCGCGTCGTCTGCCGTACAGTAAACGTTGTCTGCGCCCAGGTTGATCTCATAAATTTCTTTGCGGTCATCATCCGTCATAAAGATGCGATTATTGTTGGGATTGACCGCGATCCCGGTTGGCTCGCGTGAAAATGCCAGCGTGTTACAGGTGCCAACCAGCGATCCGGATAACGTTGAAAAATAGACATTTGCGCCGGCGTAAACCGACATTTCATCCACTTCGCTGTCATCGATAATCAACCGGCCGGTCAAAGGAAAATAATCGACCCCGGAAGGGTCAGGGCTGGAAGGACTCCAGGCATTCTTTGACGTGTCAATCGTGCGCACATGAGTTGCCGGAAGCAGCGTCGTTCCGCCAGGCAAGGCCAACGGCTGCAGGGTCAACTCCAAAATTTGACCGCTCTTCAGCGTTGTTCCAGTTGCGGAAGTTTCTCCGCCGTCCAGGACGAACAAGTATTGCGCGGACGGATCATCCGTCTGGTCTGCGCTGGGGGCAAAGGTCAATGCCTGAATATTCGTCAGTTCAAAATTAGCCAGATCCAGCGAGGCTGTTGCCTCGCCATCCAGCGTAAATTCAACTATTTTTTGCTCAACCGGGGCAACCGCATACAAATGCCCGTTTTGCGGGTTAAAAGCAATCCCTCTCAGAGTTGAACTGCCCATTCCATTTAAACTTACTCGCTTAATTCGCCCGCCTTGTAAAGCAGAGGCTCCGTCGAAGTTCTGGTTGGCTGCCGGCGCGACCGATACGACCCGCGGTCCTTTAGCGTCCAGGATATAAAGTCGCCCGGTTAGTGGATCGAACGTGATGCCCGCGGACTGCTGCACGCCGTAAGCCCGGGCGTCGAAGTTGACTGCGGCTCCAGCGGCCGTATCCGGGTAACCTCTTTGATTCAATTTCACCTGGGTAAGCCGGGCAGACAAACTGTCAAGAAAGAAAAGGCTGTCGCTGCGTGGATCGAAGGCAGCGTTGAGGCTACCTGCGACGAGAGGCAAATTCACGCTGCCGCCGGGCTGCTCGTAATTGGCAAGCAAGCGCGCCTGTGCCAATTCAACCGTGTCGCCCCAAAGGATGAAACCATTGGCAGCCGGTAAGAATGCAAATCCAGCGGGGTGGAGCACCCCGGCTTTCCCGGTCGATATACTCTGGATATCAGCAAATTCGGCCATTCCAATTGCAGCTTGAACGGTTGGCGTGGCGGAAAATAAATTTGCTACCAAAATTCCAAGGGCCAGAACCAATCGGAAAATAACGGTAAATTGCTGCAAACCCTTTATTAACATTCCATTCCTCCCTTAATAAAAAAAGCCGTTCATGGACTTCTCCATCAAACGGGCTTTTCGGCAATCAGGATAACCATTGCATCGGTGCCTGACTTTGCGCATTCCGGTCAATGAATACGCCTTTTCGAAGCCAATCGATATTATATTTTCTATCTATAAATATACCTTAATAACAATCAAAATGGTATATGTTGACCATAAACTCTAACAATTTCTAATTTTTCGGGTTGTACTATTAAGATCGACGTAGGCTATAATACAAATGCGCCAACTGATCAGATTCCGTTACGTTTCCGAACCATTCGTCAGGAGACCTGCGATGAGCGATGGACACGACCGAACCCATGGGCCTTTTTTAGCGCTGCTTGTATTCGCCTTTCTGCTGGCATTAATTGTCCTGCTTGGCCCGGACATTAAACGGCTGGCGGCAGGCCAGCTTCCTTCGTCGGGCGGTCAGGGATCAGCCCCCTCAGGCGGCTTCGATCCTTTCACACCCATTATCTATGCCCTCGACTCGCTCGGCCGCGCAATTGGGAAATTCTTCGGCAGTATCTTCCCATAATCTCCCAGGTCGTTGGAGCGGAGGAAGCTTTGCAGCCGTTTCGTAAAAATGTCGCGATTGCAATCGACGGGGGTGGTATTCGTGGGTTAATCGTCGCCCGCGCTTTGTCCATCCTCGAGATGACGCTGGGGCAACCGCTGCACGCGATCTCCCGGTTGAACGCCGGAACTTCGACCGGAGCGATAATCGCTGCCGGAATCGCTGCCGGACTGACAGCCAGTGAACTCGAAACCCTTTATCATTCCCTGGGGCCGAAAGTATTTCCGACCACGCTGCGCAAGTTAATTTTCCCACTGACACGTTATAAATATCCGGCTGAACCGTTCCATACTTTCCTCAAAGCCGCGTTTGGCGAAAAGCGCATGGGCGACTTTTGGATTGCAAAACCGCCGACCGATGTGGTAATCACGCTCTACGACCTGGCCGAAAACCGTAATCTGTTCGTCAAGCCCTGGAAAGAAGAATACGTGGATTGGCCGCTGGTCCGCGCGGTACAGGGGTCCTGTACCGTTCCAACGTATTTTCCAGTGCTCGAAGGGCGTTATATCGATGGCGGAGTCGGGTCTTATGCCAACCCCAGCTACCTGGCGGCCTATGAAGCCCACTTCATCCTGAAGTGGGCCCCGCAGGAGACCACCCTGCTCTCATTCGGCACCGGCCGCGAACCCTATTCCTTCGATGCAAAAAAAGCCACCCACTTTTGGCCGTGGGATTGGCTGGCGCGCATGTTTGGTGTTTTTCTGCATTCGGCCGAAGATCAGCAAGTTAACCTGGTGGAGACGTTCTTCGAGAAGCTGGATTTCCGTCGCTACCAGGTGAACCTGCAGGAGCCGATCGAGATGGACGATGTCGGCTACATCGACCGGCTGCTGGATTACGGCGACATCATGGGCAGAATGATTTTGGATGATGTTTATGACAAAGCCATGACCGTCAACCCTGAAAAACCACAGCCCAAACTTGTATAGTAATCAATAATCTCTGTTGTCGATTGTAAAAATAAACAGGTTTTCGAGTGAATTCGCGAAAACCTGTTTATTTTTGATTAGTTTATGGTGGCGATTAAGTTGCAGGGGTCATGGACTTCGTCGTAGACCGGGCTAACAGGACGCCCAAAGCGATCAGCCCAAAAATTGTTACCGCGGTCGTAATCGCAAATGCAATATCTGGTAACTGAGAGTTCACTTTAGTCACTACGTCAAGTAGGATGTCCGCTAGTAAAAGGGCTAGCCATGGCAGGCCAATCAAAATGGGGAGAAAATTGGCGGTAGAAAAAAACTTTTTTCGCTGGGCATCGATGCCGAACAGCACCAACCCTAACATGGCAGCCGTAACTCCAAGCATAAGGGTTTGCCACCACGGGCTCTGATCAACAATGCCTAGCCCAATCGCACCAACCACTGCTGCGACGGTACCTACGAGAGAAATTACCAAGCCGGTGCGGCCAAGCCTGGATGCAGTGGCAAAGAACCGAGACCTTAACCCCAGTACTCCGGCTGTAAGGCACAGAATACTGATCACCATGAGCGGAGATGCAGCTGGTTTAAGGAACCGATCGATTGGCAAACTGGCAGCATTTGCTTCGTTAAAAACTGGACGGGAACTGGCGAATATACTTAGTACAATGAACAAGCCGCTCAAGGCCATTAACCAACCCGACATTTTGATCCATTTGGATTGAGTCATTTCAGCACCTCGATTTGAATATTGTTCGATGATCGATACAAAAGTGTCGATCAAAGTGAACCCCCACAACCCCAATAGACCCCCGGGTGTTGAACGATCTACAGCCCGCAAGCAGCTATCACGAAATACTTGCGCCATCAGGTTGCTATACTCCGATTTAAAATTACGTGGGTAGAGTTCCAGCAGAGCCTGGTACACCATTGTGGAAAATTTTACCGACTTCGATTCTTCCAATTGAATGTCCATGAGCGGTAACTTAACCCGTAAACTCTAGCACCTGTTTAAGGTGGGCAATGGACACCTGGCGCGCCAGGCGGTCAGCTTCGGTTTTAAGTGCCTTATTACCGATGCCGGTCAAACGATAGTAACGGCGGCGCTGATCGTCCATCTCCGGGTCAGGGCGTTCTCCGCTCTCTTCGATGAGCCCGGTTTCAAGCATGCGCTTGATCGAGCCGTAGAGGGTGCCGGGACCCATTTTTACCTCACCCTGAGTGTTCTCCTCAACTTCCAGCATAATGGCATAGCCGTGTTTTTCACCGTCGCTTAACGCCAACAGGATGTTGAACACAGCCGGCGTTAAAGGAACTTGAGGTTGGCTTCTGGTTCTGGTTGCCTCCATTATTATTCCTTTCTATATCCATAGCGGATGTATCTATTACGGATATTATAGATCAAAATTATCACAATGTCAACAGGGAATTTCCGGAAAATTTCCGCCTTTCCAGTGCCCCCTCGCCAGCCAGTCTCCATTTATAATCGACTCCTATGTTGCGCTACCTGTTCACCGATAAAACTTATTACCGCACCCTGCGGCGGTTGGCTATCCCAATCATCTTGCAGTACCTGATTTCGTCCTCGATGAACATCATTGATGTAGCTATGATCGGGCAGTTGGGTGAGACCGCCGTGGCCGCCGTTGGCTTGAGCAACCAGGCTTTTTTTATCATGACGCTGGTCATGTTTGGCATCAGCAGCGGAGCTGCCATTTTTTCGGCCCAGTATTGGGGACAGCAAGATATCACAAGCATTCGCCGGGTGCTGGGAATTTGCCTGGCAATCGCCACCAGCGCGGCTGTGATATTCACAATCATTGGTGTCGTTACTCCAGGCTCATTTTTAGGGATTTTCACCGAAGACCAGGCAGTAGTGACCCTGGGCAGCCGCTACTTGCGCATTGTGGGACTCAGCTACATTGTCACTTCGATCACCTACAGCTACTCTGCAGTGCTGCGCTCCACTGAAGAAGTGCGCCTGCCCATGGCGATCAGCAGTTTCGCCATTTTATTCAAAACGGTGCTTTCCTACCTGTTGATTTTTGGGCATCTTGGCTTTCCAAAATTGGGCGTGGAGGGAGCCGCCATAGGCACCCTGATTGCACGCTATCTGGAATGTATCATCCTGCTAATTTTTGTTTACCGCCGGAAAACCCCTGCTGCCATCACCCCGTCGGATCTGCACGGCTACGACCGGATTTTCCTCAAGCGATTCTTTCACACCGTACTGCCGGTAGCGTTCAATGAGTTGGCCTGGTCATTGGGCGTCACCGTATATACCGTTGTCTATGCGCGCATCAGTACCGAGGCAATTGTCGCGGTCAATATTGTTTTTTCCATCGAAAATCTGGCCTTTGTGGCGTTCCTGGCCATCTCGGATGCCACCGGGATCATGATCGGCAACCAGATCGGCGCTGGCCGGGAAGACCAGGCTTTCGATTACGGCCGGCGTTCGCTCACCATTGGGATTATAGGTGCACTAATGGTAGGGGTGTTGGTGTATCTTAATATCAACAACATAATCCAAATCTACAAAATATCCGCAGTATCGCTTGAATATACTGCCAGAGTAATGGCCATTTCAGCGTCGGTACTATGGCTACGAGTCTCGAATATGCTGATTATCGTTGGAATCCTGCGGCCAGGCGGCGATACCCGATTCGGACTGGCACTGGATTTGATTTCGCTCTGGTTCATCGGGGTGCCGCTTGCATTGATTACAGGTCTGTGGCTGAAGCTGCCGGTGTACTGGGTCTACCTAATTGTCAATGCCGAGGAATTGATAAAATTCGGCATCGGGTTAAGGCGGGTGGGGTCGCGCTGCTGGATCAATAACCTGGTGCGGCCGGTCGCGGTCGAACCGGTAGTCGATTCATAATTTTCGCCTAAAGAAGTTTGCGGTGCATCCGGTAGCGTTTATATACCGCTGCACCGAAGCGCTCCGCCAGCAACTCGCAAGCCTTTCCATATAAAAAGCGAGTCGGTTTATCCCGATCATTGGGGCAGCGGGGAATAAGATCAGCAGTAGACTTGTTGTAGAATACGAGCGGAATTACGAATACTACAACCCAAAACTGGTTATTGAGATTTCAAACTGTCTAAAATATCTGGCAAAAATCAAGGAACTAAACTGTCCCTGACGTTGTATAATTATACAAATTAATCTTTTTACTTTACCAGAACAGTTCCCTCCTTAATATGTTTGGATAAACAGGTAGGCACTGGCCCCGGTTCGATTTACCGGGTTGCTGGTTCATTAAAATATCCCCCAGGAGTTCTTATATGCCATCCTCAGGACCGATCAACAAGATTGGAATTTATGTTGATGTAGCTTACATCTACAACAACGGTGGGCAAAAAATGCAGTATGACGCTCTGCGCGAGTTTGCCTGCCGCGATTATTCTGAACCCGTCCGGATGAATGCGTATGTGAGCTACGACCGCGACCGGGCTGACTGGGATGAAAATTACCGCAAGGGAACTCAGAATTTCCATTCGGCGCTGCGCGATATGGGGTACAAGGTGATCGTCAAAGAAATCCAGTGGTTCCAGGATGAGAGCGGCAACCGTTATGGCAAGGCCAATGCAGACCTCGATCTGGCGGTGGATGTACTGCTGCAATCTGCCAACCTGGACCGCATTCTACTGGCAAGCGGTGACGGCGACTTTGTTCAGGTCGTCCGCGCGCTGCAGGACAAAGGACTGCGGGTGGAGGTGCTGGCGCTGGATAATGTCTCCAGCAAGCTGCGCCACGAGGCTGATTTCTTCATCTCGGGCTACCAGGTACCGAACCTGATTCCGACCGCCAATCATAAGACCGAAGGTCCGCTCTGGGGCGAGTTGGGGTCGCGAGTGCGCGGATGGTGTTACTGGCACAGCGACCAGGGGTACGGTTTCATCCGTTATATCAAAGGCATCAGCCCCGGCTTATGGCTGACAGATACCCGCCATCCGGATTCACCGTATGCCACTGCATTCTTCCATGATTCCAACCTGCCGGATGCGGTTCGTCCCAACAACCTGCCCAGCCGCAATTACGTCATGGAGATGGAACTGGCCAAATCCGAACGCGGCGGCGGCGTGCAGGCGATCAATATGGAACTGGTTAGCAAGTATTGATAGAGGTCATTGGAACGAAGCAATCTGCATCGGTTGTCGAAAGTGACCGCAGCAGTAAGAAATAATGGTTATATTAGCGCGGATTGCTTCACCGCTTCGCGGTTCGCAATGACAAAACAGAGTATTAAATGAATTTCGAGTGTTTTTGCGCCGCTTTGGCGGCGCAAAAACACTCGATTTATGATAAGAAAACGCTACTTTCTTGGTTTGAGCTTTGGGCCTTCGGGGGTGTCCATCAACTCCCAGCCGTCAGCGGTAATCTGATCGCGCAAAGCGTCGGCATCCTGCCAACGTTTTTCTGCGCGGGCCTGCTGGCGCTGGGTAAGCAAAGCCACCACCTCAGCCGGAGCTTCCTCAACAGACGGTTTCCAATCTGCCAGGCCGAAGCCAAGTACGGTATCAAATTTCAGCAGCGTGGCCTTGCGCACGCCTTCTGGCAGGTCAGAGCGCACCAATTCCCAGACGAGCGCAATCGCCCGCGGCATATTCAAGTCGTCATCGACCATTTCGCTAAAGCGATCCAGGTAATCCTCGTCTACTACACTCGGGTCGCCCAGTTCATGACTGATGGCGCGCAGCCGGTCGAGCGATTTCGCAGCGGCATCCAGGCCTTCCCAGGAAAAATTGAGCTTTTGTCGGTAGCTGGCATTCAGGCAGAACATGCGGTAGGCCAGCGGGTCATATCCCTTCTCGACCAGCGTTTCGACGCGCAAAAAGTCGCCGCTAGACTTGGACATGCGCACACTGTCGTCCAATTGCAGGAAATAAGCGTGCATCCAGAAATTTGCCAGACGGGTACCGTAGCAGGCTTCTGTCTGGGCAATTTCATTGGTGTGATGCACGGTGATATGGTCTTCCCCACCGCAATGGATATCGAAAAATGACCCAAGATATTTGGCCGACATGGCTGAACACTCGATGTGCCAGCCCGGGAATCCCACCCCCCACGGGCTTTCCCACTCCATCTGGCGTTTCTGATCGCCTGGGCTAAACTTCCACAGCGCAAAATCGGTCGGATTGTGTTTTTCGCCCATATCGATGCGCATGCCAGCCTGCAGGCCTTCAATATCCAGCCGGCCCAGGTAACCATAAGTGGGCAGCTTGCTGGTATCGAAATAAACCCCGTCCGAAGTCTGGTAAGTGTAGCCGGCGGCTTCGATGCAACGAATGAATTCGATTTGTTCCTTAATATGGTCGGTAGCGCGCGACCAGATGGTCGGTTCGACAATGTTCAAGCGCGCCATGTCCTTGCGGAACTCGGCAGTGTAGAAATCGGCAATCTGCCAGGCAGTCATACCCGTGCGGCGTGAACCCTTCTCCATCTTGTCCTCGCCGGTATCCGCATCCGAGGTCAAGTGCCCGACATCAGTGATGTTCATGACATGCTTTACCTGGAAGCCGTTGAACTCCAGCGTCCGGCGCAGCAAATCCTCGAAGATGTAGGTGCGCATATTGCCAAGATGGGCAAAGTTGTACACGGTTGGCCCGCAGGTGTAGAGTCCCACCTCGCCCGGTTTGAGCGGCACAAATTCGCGCTTTTCACGCGTATAGGTATCGTAGAAATACATTTTCGTCATGACGCTGCCCACCTTAAATTGGTATTGCCCCTGATTATACTGGCCTTTAGCCATCCAGGATAAAGCGAATAGAATATCCAGGCAAAACCTTTACCCGATGGTCAATAAAACAATCCCGCCTACCGTCATTGCCATCCCGACCGCCGCCTTAACCGTCAACGGCTCTCCGCCAAAGGCCAATCCCATCAACGCGCCGAATAATGGCGAGGTGAATGCAATCGGCATGACGCGATTAAGCGGGGCACCCTTGAGGGCAGTATAAAAGGCTAACATCCCCACCGCGCCTGCCACCAGCCCGCCGCCAATGATCATATAAAGCAGCGCCTTTGACCCCGCTTGCGGCAATGTTTTCCACTGCGGGTAGCTGGCGATGCCCAAAATTATAAAAGCCACCGCCGTCCGAATGGTAATTCCCATTGTCGGACTCAGATTGCCAAGGTGCAAGCCTTTCTTTTCGAAGTAACCTCCCACCCCCCAACAAATGGCTGTGATCAGTGCAAAGAGCTGTGGTTTCATTTTTTTTCACCTCGAATCATTAGAACTATACGAATTAAACTTAAAATATTGCAAAGTCTATTGTAATTTGTAGGGAAATCCTGTAGAATGTGGGAGAACGTGGAGATAAGTGGGTGAAAGTGGTAAGGAACGCCGGCATTTACCGGCGTTCCAGCATTATGGGAGATTTAGAACTTATGTTCCTCGGGCAGTACGACCATACCATCGATGACAAAGGCCGCATGACCATCCCCTCGGGTTACCGGGAGCTTTTGGACGGCAGCGCTTTCGTCACACGCGGGTTCGAACAAAACCTGCTGGTCCTTCCGCCCGATAAGTTCAACCAACTCGCTGCAAGCATCTCCGATGCCAGTATGACCGGCTCCGAAGGACGCGATTTCCGGCGGTGGATCTTCTCCTCCGCCAGCCGGGTCGAAGTTGACAAAGCCGGCCGCATTCTCATCCCGCAGTTTCTGCGGAACTTTGCCGGGCTGGAAAGCAGTGCGATTGTCGTTGGCAACGGGACTTATTTTGAAATCTGGTCCGCCGATTTGTGGCGACAGCACGAGGAGGAAAACGACCCGGAAAAACAATCCAATCGGTTCTCAGCGATCAATATTCGGTTGTAACCAGAGGGAGGCAACCCCAAATGCAGCCGCAGCCTCCACATCTGCCCGTACTTTACCATGAAATTATACAAGCTTTAATGCCACGAAGCCCAGGCAAATACATTGATGCAACTGTCGGGGCGGGCGGACATGCCTGGGGGATTTTGGAAAATAGTGCGCCTGATGGTCTACTTCTCGCACTTGACCGGGACCCACAGGCGCTGGCGATTGCAAGTCAGCGCCTTTTTGTTTACAAAGACCGGGTTTTTCTTGTCCACGCCTCGTACCTGCACCTTCTGGAAGAAATGGAACGGCTGGGCTGGCAATCGGTGGACGGCATCGTCTTCGACCTGGGCCTCTCATCCATGCAGCTCGACACACCGCAGCGCGGATTTTCATTCCAGAGCCAGGGCCCACTGGACATGCGCTTCGACCCGACCCAGCCGCTGGACGCCGCAGAACTGGTCAATAATTTGCCTGAAAACGACCTGGCTGATCTGATCTGGCGCTACGGAGAAGAGCGCGGATCGCGCCGCATCGCCGCTGCCATCGTCCGCAGCCGGCCGGTGACGACCACCCAGCAGCTGGCTGAAATCGTCAGTAAAGCGATGGGCGGTCAGCGCAGCCGCATCCACCCTGCCACGCGAACCTTTCAGGCGCTGCGGATTGCGGTCAACCAGGAACTGCAGGCAGTAGAGAGCGTACTGCCGCTTGCCGTAAAAGCTTTATCCCCCGGCGGACGCGTGGCCATTATTGCCTTCCACTCCATGGAAGACCGGCTCGTGAAACAGTATTTCAGACGCGAAAGCCGGGATTGCATTTGCCCGCCAGATCAACCCGTATGCGTCTGCGGTCACAAAGCCACCCTTCGAGAAATCACCCGCCATCCCATCATACCGACCGAAGAGGAAACGTTAACAAATCCACGCGCGCGCAGCGCCCGCCTCCGAGTAGCTGAAAAACTCTAAATGGCATAACCCTTGCATACAACCGGATACCAGAACCGCCTTAATACCACCTGATGGAGCAACCCCCTGTGTTTGACCAGCGAATAATCCAAGCATACAAACAAGCCCCCTGGCGCGTACAGCTCCAGTGGATTGGCGCGCTGCTGCTGGTGCTGGTGGTTGGCATGCTGATCGCCGGTGTGTACCTTTACCTCAGCGCCGAAGCTACCGCTGCAGGAACCCAAATTCGCGAATTGGAATTGGAACGCGAAGATTTGCAAATCCGGATTGCCGACTTGAGCACCCAGTTGGCCTTTTTACGTTCAGCCTCTTTTATGCAAAGCCGGGCTGAAACACTTGGCTATAAAAACGCCTCCCAGGGGGATATTGTTTACATACCCGTTCCCGGATATTCTGGCCGCCAGGTGATCTTTTTAGCTCCCCCACCAGGCAACGATCCGGTGGATGCCTCTATCATTAAACCGGCGTACAAAGAATCGCTATGGGAGTGGTTGTACCAGGGCACCTTCGACTTAATTGAAAGCCGGGGGTTAAAACCATGAACAGCACCAATTCCCGCTTGCGCTTTGTTGGCGTAATTTTCCTTATTGTCGGCCTGGCAATCATCTTCCAGATTATTCGGGTACAAAACAGCCCGCAGGCCAAAGAGATGATTTCCTACCTGGAAAAAACCTACAATCAGGAAGTCAGGGTGATCAAACCCGAACGCGGCAATATTTACGACCGCTGGGGCAACCTGCTGGCAGGTAACACGGAAGTATATGAAGTGGGTATCGCTCCCTCACAGGTTGTCAACTCAGACACAGTTGCCCAGGATTTGTCCAGTATCCTTGGGCTCGATTTCAGTGAAATCAAGAAAATCGCCCGCTCCTACATTGAGGAAAGCAACGAGCAATACATGGTCGTTGTCGATTTCGTTTCAGCGGACAAAGTACGCTTACTCGAAAACAAACTGGCGGAATACGAAAAAGCCGCCAAACCCAAAAAAGGCTCCGCCCCTTCGCTCAATGGCGTCCACTGGGTGGCCCACCTGCGCCGCAGTTACCCCGAAAACACCCTGGCAGCCAACATTTTAGGCTTCTACAATTATTATGACCGGGTTGACGGGCGGGGTATTCTGGGTTTGGAAGAACAGTATAATAACCTCCTGGCTGGCACCGCCACGCGCGTGGTGCTGCCCATGAACCCCACCGCTATTCAGGAGATTCCATCGGTTCCACCGGGCTCCAGCTTGATTTTAACGATTGACCGCGGCATTCAAGCAGCCACTGAGCGCATCGCTCAAAAAGCCCAGGAAGATAGCGGAGCCGAATCAGTCACAATATTGGTTATGGATCCAGAGACCGGTGAGATGCTGGCAATGGCAACCACGCCGGCTTTCAACCCGAACGAATATCAAAAATACGGCGAAGTTTTCCCGCAGGGCAGCCATTACAATCGCGCCATCAGCCAGTTGTATGAACCTGGCTCGGTCTTCAAAGTGTTGACCATGGCGGCTGCCCTCGACTCAGGCGCAGTGACCCCTGAAACTACCTTTGTCGATACCGGCGCCATCGAAGTCGGCGGGCTGTGGATTTACAACTGGGACCGCGGCGCCTGGGGCCCGCAGGACATGACCGGCTGCATGCAGCATTCATTGAATGTCTGTCTGGCCTGGACCGCCACTGAAATGGGTCCGACCACTTTCTACAACTACATCCAAACCTTCGGTCTGGGCAAATACACCGGTATCGACCTGGCTGGCGAACAGGTTTACCCCCTCAGTCTGCCGGGCGATCAAAACTGGTATCCGATCAACCTGGGAACCAACGCCTTCGGACAGGGCGTGGCTGCAACCCCCATACAGATGATTACCGCGATTGCCGCGGTCGCCAATGACGGCAAAATGATGGCGCCGCATGTCGTCAAAGCCTATATCCAGGACGGGCACCAGTATGATATCAGCCCGCGATTGATCCGCCAGGTTATCACACCTGATACGGCTCACACGTTGACGGAAATGCTGGCCAACTCCCTGGAAAACGAAGCGTCCGTCGCGCTAGTGGAAGGCTATCGCGTCTCGGGAAAGACGGGTACTGCCGAAATCCCCGGCCCCGGCGGCTACGAATCCAGCGTGACCAATGCCTCCTTCGTCGGCTGGGGTCCAACGGATGATCCAAAGTTCATTGTTTATATCTGGCTGGAAAAACCAACCAGTTCTCCCTGGGGTTCAGTGGTCGCAGCCCCGGTATTTAGTGAAGTGGTCAGCGAGTTGACCGTCTTGATGAAACTGCCGCCCGATTCAGTCCGACAGCAAATGGCACAACCCTGAGGAATAGATTTGCTCACCTTTGCCGACGTCCTCGAAGCCCTTACCGGCATCCGCCCCGAAGCCGCCTCCCTGCTCATCAGTGAGGCTGCCATCGATTCACGGCAGGTGATCCCGGCAGGAATGTTCGTAGCGCTGCCCGGCGAACGGGTGGACGGTCATGATTACGTCGAGCAGGCGTTCAAACGCGGAGCGCACCTGGCAGTGATCCAACGCGATCTGGATATCCACTGCCCGGTCATTGATCTGCGCAAAGGCGACCTTGGTACGCAAATGACGATCCCCGTCCCGCCGTTTGCGTTGCGCGTCGAAGATTCTCTCAAAGCGCTGCAGGATATTGCTCGCTTTTGGCGGCGGAAACACAATTTGCACGTCATCGGCATCACCGGATCGGTTGGAAAAACAACTACCAAAGAACTGATTGCCGAAGTACTTAGCCTGCGCTTCCGGGTTTTGAAAAATCCAGGCAACCTCAACAACGAAATTGGCTTACCCCTGACCCTGCTTCGTCTGAGCCCAGGCCACCAGGTAGCGGTGTTGGAAATGGGTTTTTACATCCAGGGTGAAATCAGTTTCCTGTGCGATCTGGCGCTGCCGCAAATTGGCGTGATCACCAATATTGGCACGGTGCATGCCGAACGAGCTGGTTCGCAAGAAACCATTGCAAAAGGCAAAGCGGAATTGGTACAGGCGCTGCCCCCGGCTCCCGAAGGCGTCGCAATCCTCAATTACGACGATCCTTGGGTCCGACCGATGGCTGAACAGACCCGCGCCAATGTGTTTTATTATGGGCTCGACCCGCGGGCAGACCTGTGGGCGGATAATATCGAAAGCCTGGGTCTTAAAGGCGTCCGCTTCCAGCTTCACTTCCAGAACGAAGTGCTGCATGTACGCATCCCGTTGATCGGGCGGCATTCAGTGCATACCGCCCTGCGCGCTGCAGCCGTTGGCCTGGTGGAGGGCATGACCTGGGGCGAGATTATTACCGGTTTACGTCAAAGCCACTCCCAGTTGAGATTGGTAGTAGTCCACACCGACACCGACGCGCTGTTGATCGACGACTCTTATAATGCTTCGCCCGAATCGACCCTGGCAGCCCTAAATCTGCTGGAAGAAATCGAAGGTCGCAAGGTGGCCGTGCTGGGTGATATGCTCGAACTTGGCCCGTATGAACAGGAAGGCCATGAGATCGTTGGCCGGCGGGCGGCTGAAGTTGCCAATATGCTGGTGACCGTTGGTACGCTTGGCAAAATGATCGCTGAAGCTGCCTGCAAATCCGGCCTGCCTGAAGAAGCCATCATTAGCTGCGACGATGTACCGCAGGCCATAGAAGTGCTGCAAAAAAACCTGGTACAAGGGGACGTGGCACTGATCAAAGGATCGCACGGCTTGCGGATGGATCGAATAGCCGCTGCGCTGGAGGTACAGGAATGAGCAGCACTTCCATCGCGCTTTCACTGAGCGTACTGAGTTTCGCACTCGCCATCATCTGGGGCCAACCTCTGCTCCGCGTCTTACGCCATTTCCGAATCGGTAAGATGATCCGGTTGGAAGGCCCGGAAAGCCATGTGTCCAAGATGGGCACCCCCACCATGGGCGGCGTCATGATCATTGTGCCCGTCACCCTAGTCACCGTGCTGCTCAATGCCGCTTCGTTGATCGGCATGCCGGTGCTTGGGCGTTCGGTGCTGCTGCCGTTGCTGGCGCTCCTGGCCTTTGCCCTGCTCGGCGCCGTGGACGATTGGGAAGGCATTCGCGGTCCGCGCCGCGGGTTGGGCATGCGCATTCGCACCAAGTTCATCCTGCAAGTCGTGCTGGCGCTGGCCATCGCATTTGCGCTCAAATATTTGCTCATCGTTCCAGAAATGTTCTGGCCCGGCATCGAGATCCAAATTCCACTGGGAAACTGGTACATCCCGATCGCCACATTCATCATCGTCGGCATGTCGAATGCGGTCAATTTCACCGACGGCCTGGATGGGCTGGCCGGATTGATTTCCGCCACCGCTTTCGCCGCCTACGGCGGGATCGCGCTGCTGCAAAACCAAATCTTCCTGGCGCGCTTCTGCTTCACGCTGGTAGGGGCAATTTTTGGCTTCCTGTGGTTTAATGTCCACCCGGCGGAATTATTCATGGGCGACACCGGATCGCTGGCGCTGGGCGCAGTGCTTGGCGTGGTAGCGCTGATGACCGGTCAATGGCTGCTGCTTCCAGTGATTGCGATCATCCCGGTTTCGGAAGCACTCAGTGATGTACTACAAATCATCTATTTCAAGCGGACCAAAGGGAAGCGCCTGTTCCGCATGGCGCCGCTGCACCATCACTTCGAGTTGGGTGGATGGAGCGAAACCCAGGTCGTTCAACGCTTCTGGTTAATCGGACTTTTGTTTGCCATGCTTGGTGTGGCACTGGCGATGGTGTGATGATGCGAACCTGGACTGATCAACGCGTCCTGATCATCGGCGCCGCCCGCCAGGGGCTGGCGCTGGCGCGCTATCTGGCCAAACAGGGGGCTGTGGTGACCTTGAACGACCAGCGCAATGCAGAACAGCTTGCCGCAGCCGTGGAATCGCTTAAAGAATTATCCGTTCATTGGGCGTTGGGCAGTCATCCCTTTGACCTGTTGGAGCAGACAGATTTGGTATGCCTCTCAGGTGGCGTCTCGCCAGACATGCCTCTTGCAGTCGAAGCTGCTCGCCGTGGGATCCCCCTCTCTAATGACTCCCAGTTGTTTCTGGAAGCGGTCCCATGCCCGGTGATTGGCATTACCGGCTCTGCCGGAAAAACAACCACCACCACGCTGGTCGGTCGGATGGCGGAGGCGCATATCAAGGCGCCCAACCGCGCCTGGGTCGGCGGCAATATTGGCACCCCCCTGATCGATCAATTGGACGAAATAAAGCCCACTGATCTGGTGACTTTGGAATTATCCAGCTTCCAACTGGAACTGATGACTCAGGCTCCTCAGGTCGCTGCAGTATTGAACATCACTCCCAACCACCTCGATCGCCACGGCACGCTGGAAGCCTACGCGGCAGCCAAGGCTCGTATTCTCGAATATCAGACCCCGAGCAGCATCAGTGTGCTCAACCGGGATGATGCCGGGTCGTGGTCGCTGGCCGGAAAAATCCGCGGGCGACTGGTGACGTTTGGCCTAGCTCGCCCGGCCCTGGGTACCCCTGGTACCTTCGTTGAAAACGGAGAGTTGTTCTGGCAGGTAGAGGGTTCCGTGCTGCCCTTCCTCTCGCAATCCGATATCCTGCTGCGCGGTGAACATAATGTGGCCAACGTATTGGCGGCAGCAGCGATCGCATTTGCGGCCGGTTTCTCACCGGAAGCGGTAGCTGACGGCGTGAGCAGCTTCGCCGGCGTCCCCCATCGTCTGCAGCACGTTCGTGAGCTGCGCGGCGTAAATTTCTACAACGACTCGATCGCCACCGCCCCCGAGCGCACCTGCGCGGCCATCCGTTCATTTGATGAGCCGATCGTCCTGCTGCTGGGCGGACGCGATAAAAACCTGCCCTGGGACGAACTGGCAGCATTGGTGCACGAACGGGTTGACCATGTGATCGTTTTCGGTGAAGCCAGCACTAAAATTCTGCTCGCTCTGGGTCCAGTAAAGCCCGGCCGGCGACCGTACACCATCCAGCACTGCGGCGACCTGGAAACCGTGGTCAAATCCGCGGCTGAAGTGGCTGAACCCGGCAGCGTGGTGCTGCTTTCTCCGGGCGGGACCAGTTACGACCAGTATAAAGATTTTGAAGAAAGAGGAGAGGCCTACCAATCATGGGTGAACAGGCTGCCATGAATTCGAAAATTGGCCCGGTAAAAGCGGGTACCGGTGTACACCCGGTGCGGCTGGGTATTGACGTTCCCATGCTCTTATCGGTGGCCTTTTTGCTTGGATTTGGCCTCTTGATGGTCTATTCTGCCAGCTGGCAGCCTTCCATGCTGCGCGATGAAGAACCGGCTTACTACCTGATCAATCAGTTGAAATGGGTGGTTGTCGGGATTGCCGGCGGAACCATCTTGATGTACATCGATTACCGCCGATGGCGCAAATATGTCGTGCCGATCATGATCATCACCCTGGGGCTGCTTGTGGCCGTGTTGATTTTTGGCGAAATGCGCTACAACTCGAAACGCACGCTGCTGAGCGGTTCCATTCAGCCTTCCGAGATGGCCAAAGTCGTCGTAATTATGTACCTGTCCTTCTGGCTGACCTCGAAACGTGAAGTTCTCAACAATATCAATTTCGGTTTGTTCCCGATGATCGTCATCCTCGGTTTGACGGCCGGTTTAATCGTGCTCCAGCCAGATCTGAGCGCGACGATCACCATTTGCGTGCTGGGCGTGCTTTTATTTTTCCTGGCAGGCGTCGAGATGAAACAGATTCTGCTCATCTTTTTCATCGTCGCTCTGCTTGGCGCGTTGGTCGTAGCCGTATCCGATACTGGCCAAATGCGCATTCAGCAATATGTTGCCGGGTTGCAAGACCCAGGAACTGCCTCGCTGCACATTCAACGGTCAATTGAAGCCGTTGTCCGCGGCGAATTCTTTGGCGTCGGCATTGGGAAAGGCTCGACCAAGTTCAGCCTGCCCGTATCGCACACCGACTCCATTTACGCTGTCATCGCCGAAGAGACCGGGCTGCTTGGCGCCGGTGCTGTGGTCATTTTGTATCTGGTTTTCATGTGGCGCGGCCTTAAAATCGCCTCGCACTCCAGCGATTTTGCCGGGAAACTGCTTGCTTCCGGGTTAACCTGCTGGATTGTGATGGAAGCTATCATCAATATGGGTGTTATGGTCAATTTGTTCCCGTTTGCGGGAAACGCTTTGCCATTTATCAGCGCCGGCGGGTCAAGCCTGACCATGACCCTTGGTGCAGTCGGATTAATCTTTTCTGTTGCGCGGGTTTCCTCGCGTGATAAACAGGAACAGGAAGGGAGGTCATTCGGTGCGGTTGTTAATTTGCGCCGGGGGGACCGGCGGGGGCGTGTATCCCGCTCTCACGGTTCTGCAGGCATCAGGTAATGAAGCGAACCCAGTTCTCTGGGTTGGCGGGGAAGAGGGCATGGAAGCCGAACTGGTGACCCGCCTGAATATTCCCTTTACCGGCATTCCCGCGGCTGGCGTGCACGGCGTCGGTCTGCGCGCGCTACCGGGAAACCTGATGCGCTTACTGCGCGGTATGTTTGCTTCCCGCCGCATCCTGAAAGACTTCCGCCCGGATGTGCTGCTCTTCACAGGCGGGTATGTCGCTGGCCCAATGGCATTGGCCGCCCGCCGCTACCCCTCATTGCTGTATGTCCCGGACATCGAACCTGGTTTGGCGCTCAAAGTTCTGTCACGCTTTGCGGACTGCATCGCTTTGACGGCTGAAGACTCCAGTGCTTATTTTGGTAGGGCTAAACGATTGGTCGTCACCGGTTACCCGACCCGACCTGAATTAGCTGCTTGGACGCGCGAAAGCGGCCGCCAGAAGCTGGGTTTGAGCCATGACCGGCCGGTTTTGCTGGTTTTTGGCGGGTCCAAAGGGGCGCGCTCGATCAACCATGCGCTGCTTACTGCCCTCCCGGCATTGCTGCCGTACGTCCAAATCGTGCATATCAGCGGCCAGTTGGACTGGGAAGAAGTTGATGCGGCTCGCAGAGCTCTGCCATTTGCCTTGCAGGCACATTACCACCCCTTCCCTTACCTGCACGAAGAAATGGGCGCAGCTTTGGCAAGCGCTGACCTGGCGCTTTCACGCGCGGGTGCAGCCAGCCTGGGCGAGTATCCATTGTTTGGTTTACCCGCCATTCTTGTGCCGTACCCCCACGCCTGGCGTTACCAGAAGGTAAATGCGGACTTCCTGGTCCATCACGGCGCAGCCCAGATCATCGAAGATCAGCAATTGTCGCAAGCCATGACCTCAACCGTCCTCAATCTACTGCAAGATTCAAATCGATTGGAAAGCATGCGCCAGGCGATGCGTTCCCTCGCCCGTCCGCAGGCCGCCAGCACTATCGCCAGCCTGCTGCGCGAACTGGCAATCGCCGGAAAGGGTGCCCAAACCCATGATTAGTCTCAACGCAGTATTCTGGATACTGGTAAGCCTGTTTGCGCTGATTGGCGGCGTACGCGGTTGGGCGCGTGAAATCCTGGTTACATTTGGCGTCGTCCTGTCGATTTTTATCATGAATGTCCTGGAAAGATTCGTTCCGTTTATTAATACCACGCTGGCGGTCACCGCGCCTACCGAACTATTCTGGCTGCGGGCGGTCATATTACTTGTTCTGGTTTTCTTCGGCTACCAGACCCCCAACCTGCCTCGCATCGCTGCCAGCGGGCGTTTTGTCCGGGAGCGGCTGCAGGATGTGCTCCTTGGCTTCTTCCTGGGCGGAATCAACGGCTTCATGATCTGGGGTACGGTCTGGTTTTATCTGGAAATTGCCAACTACCCCTTTGACATCATTGTCCGTCCCGACGCGGCATCCGCCATGGGTCAGGCAGCGGAACGGATGATGGCCTATTTGCCACCTGCCTGGTTGGGTGATCCCATAATTTACTTTGCTGTCGCGATTGCATTTGTCTTTGTCATGGTGGTCTTTATCTGATGAAACACATTCACTTGATCGGCATCGGTGGTACCGGATTATCGGCAATCGCCCTGCTCCTCAAAGAGCAGGGATATACCGTATCCGGCTCCGACCGCACCCTCTCTCCCCTGGCGCGCCAGTTGTCTGCCCACGGGGTGACGGTGTACGCCGGTCATGATGCCAATAACGTACTCCAGGCTGACTTGGTGGTACGCTCCTCGGCCATCCCCGACGATAACCCTGAGGTTTTGGCCGCCCGGGATGCCGGGATCCCGGTCCTCAAGCGCGCCGAGTTCCTTGGTCAGTTGATGGATGGCTACCAGGGCATTGCAGTCGCCGGCACGCATGGGAAGACCACCACAACCGCGATGGTCGCCTGGATCTTTACCCGGCTGGGTCAGGATCCATCTTATATTATTGGCGGCGTCGCTAAAAACCTGGGCAACAACGCTCACGCAGGCGGTGGACCGGTATTTGTCATCGAAGCAGACGAATACGACAATATGTTCCTTGGCTTAACCCCCCAGGTCGAGGTTGTTTGCACCCTCGAGCACGACCATCCTGATTGCTTCCCCACCCCTGAAAGCTACAACGAGGCGTTCATACGCTTTGTCCACCGGCTGGAGCCGGACGGCGTCCTTTTAACCTGCTCGGACGATGCCGGTACCCGCTGGTTAGCCAGTAACCACGGACGCGAGGATATCCGCGCTTTGACTTACGGCACAGACGCCAATGCGGATTACCGGGCTGAAGGCCTGGCTCCGAACCAGCGCGGTGGTTTCGATTTTTCCGTCCTGTACCACGACGAAACACTGACCGCGGTCAGTTTGCAGGTCCCCGGCGCGCACAACGCCCTGAACGCTCTGGCTGCCCTGGCAGTTATGCACCATCTAGGTTTGCCCGTTGACCAGGCAGCCGCGGCGCTGTCTGAGTTCAGCGGCACCGGGCGGCGGTTCGAGGTTCTTGGCGAGGCTGCCGGAATTGTCGTTGTTGATGACTATGCGCATCACCCTACCGAGGTGCGCGCGACATTGTCAGCCGCCCGCGCCCGCTATCCGGGCCGCCGCCTGTGGGCAGTCTGGCAGCCGCACACTTTTTCGCGAACCGTCACCTTGTTGGATGACTTCATCGCCGCGCTGCAGCAGGCCGATCGGGTCGTCATTACGGAGGTTTATGCCGCTCGCGAACGCAATGAGGGCTTTTCATCCGCTGTTATTGTGGAAGCCATGACACACCCTTCGGCATATTTTGCCCCCACACTTCTTTCTGCCACCCAATATCTCTTGGAGCAATTACAGCCTGGCGACGTTCTGCTGGTGCTTTCAGCCGGCGATGCCGATCAAATTAGCGCCAGCGTTTACGCCGAATTGAAAAGCCAGGAGGAAAATTATGCTTAAACAGCAAAAATGGGTCATTTCACCCACTTCCAAGTCTCAAAACAATCTCCCCCAGGAACTGCTGGAATCCATTACAGGTGCACGGATGCACTCCCAAACGAAATATTCCGAAGGACTAACCAAATTGGCGCCCTTTGGGGATTCTTTGCTCTCCCGTCTGATAGAAAGGATCAAGGCACTCTAACCGCCGTGGATATGATCGACCACCCGACCCCGCTCCCCATTCACGAGCTGCGCGCACAGCTGGGCGAACATTTGCAAGAAAATGTTCCAATGTCCAGCTATACCACCGCGCGGGTTGGCGGCCATGCTGCCGCATTGCTGGCGGTTGGCAGCGGTGATGAATTGGAGCATGCGGTTCAGGTACTGTGGAACCTTGAAGTGCCGTTCTTCATTCTCGGCAGCGGCGCTAATCTTCTGGTCAGTGACCGCGGCTTCCACGGGGTGGTGATTTTGAATCGGGCGCACCAGATCAAAGTGGATGCAGCCGGCGACCCGCCGTCCGTGTGGGCTGAATCCGGCGCGGTTCTGGGTACCATTGCGCGGCGTGCAGGTCTGCGCGGCCTGGGCGGTTTGGAATGGGCCGCCACCGTCCCTGGAACGCTCGGCGGAGCCCTATATGGCAACGCCGGTGCTTTTGGCGGCGATATGCAGCAAGCGCTCATTATGGCAGAAATCTTGCATCCCATTGATGGACGGTTGTCCTGGACCGCGGACAGAATGGAATACGACTATCGCACCAGCGTCCTCAAGCGCCATCCGGGTCAGGCTGTCATTTTGGCAGCCCGCTTGCGCTTACAGCCAAGCACGCCGGAAGCTGTCAAGACTGCCATCGCTGAATTATCCGCCAAACGCCGCAGCACGCAGCCTCCGGGCGCCAGCCTGGGCTCCATGTTCAAAAATCCGCAAGACGATTACGCCGGACGACTAATCGAGGCGGCGGGACTCAAGGGTATGCGGGTCGGCGGGGTACAGGTAAGCGAGGTTCACGCTAATTTCTTCGTAAATGATGAATCAGCCTGCGCCAGCGATTACTGGCAGTTGATCCAACTGGTACGCCGGACCGTCCAGGAAAAATTTGGGGTACAGCTGGAATTAGAAATAGAGCCCATTGGGGATTGGGACAGTGAGATGCAATTGGTAGAAAAGAGGATTTCTGAATGACGGCAAAAACACGAATTGGCGTAATTTTTGGCGGCCGCTCGGGCGAACACGAAGTATCGCTCCAGTCGGCGCGTTCGATTCTCGCCAATCTACCACCCTCCCGTTTTGATATCATTCAGATTGCAATCGATCATCAGGGACACTGGTATGCCGGTGCGGATGCGCTCACGGCGCTCGAAACGGGCAATCTGGGCACGCTGGAAAAAGTCACGCTGCTGCCTGAACCTGGCAGAAATTGCTTGTACAGCCTGCGCGCCACCGGCGCTGGGATTGCTCTCGAGAAATATGCCGATTTGGATGTGGTCTTCCCGGCGCTGCATGGAACCTTTGGTGAAGATGGCACCATCCAGGGCATGTTCGAACTGGCCGGTATCGCCTATGTTGGCGCCGGTGTGCTCGGTAGTTCGCTCGGAATGGACAAGGGTGTCTTCAAGTCTGTCATGCAAGCCCATAATTTACCGGTGCTGCCCGCTGCGGTGGTCACCCGCCGTCAGGTCGAGGCGGAGATGGAGCAGGTCATTCAGGCTGCCGAAGCAGTTTCAGCTTACCCGCTCTTCACCAAGCCGGCCAACCTGGGTTCCTCAGTTGGCATCACCAAGTGCCGCTCGCGCGCTGATCTGGTCGAAGGTTTAATGGATGCTGCTCGTTTCGACCGCCGCATTGTCATCGAAAAGGGACTGGCCAACGCTCGCGAGATCGAGGTCAGCGTACTTGGCAATGACCAGCCACATGCCTCTGTTCCCGGTGAAGTGGTTCCAGGGGAAGACTTCTACACTTACTCTGCCAAATACCTTTCCGATAACTCAAAACTGCTTATTCCGGCACCCCTGCCCCCGCAGAAAGCCGCTGAAATTCAGCAGATTGCAGTTGCCGCTTACCGCGCTATCGACTGCGCGGGAATGGCCCGCGTCGATTTCTTGGTCAACGCCGATGACCTTTCCATCTACACCAGTGAAGTCAATACTATTCCAGGATTTACTCGAATCAGCATGTACCCCAAGCTTTGGGAGGCCAGCGGTCTGTCTTACCCGGCGCTCATCGAACGCCTGATTGACCTGGCGCTGGAACGCAAAGCGGACCGTGACCACACCGAATTCGAGTACAGGAGGACAGCATGAGAGCCGAAAAACTAATGCCCTCAGTTTCCCGCTCTGATCTCGTGCGCGAGCGCCGTTCGCAGCGCAGCACGCAGCATGTGACCAAGACCCGCCAGGCGGCCAGCTACCCGGCCCGGTCACAACCGGTCATCATGCGCAGTGATATGTTCAAGGCAGCCCAGCCGATTCAACCGAACAGCCGCAGCCGGGTAAAACGGCAGTTTTACTATTCCCTGGGCGCATCCGGCGCAGAACTACGCTTGCCCGCCCTGCCATTTTTCAATGCTGGCGGCCGCTTCATCTCGGCTATTATCGCAGTCTTCGCTGCGTTGGCGATTTACGCATTGGGTTTCTCTACACAATTCCAAATTTCCGATGTTTCCATCGAAGGAATTTCACGCCTGACTGCCGGTGATATTCAGGCAGTGGTCAATGTTCAGGGTGAGCAGGTCGTGGCTTTTGACCCACAAGCAGCTCAAGCTGCCCTGGAAAAAGCCTTTCCCGAGCTGGGCAATGTCAAAGTACAGGTAGGATTGCCAGCCAAGGTACGCATTCAAGTTAACGAGTTGCAGCCGGCTGTCGCCTGGAATGGCGGCGATACCGTTTACTGGATCGATGCCAACGGCGTGATTTTGCCGCCCCGCGGCGAGCCCGGTGAACTGCTTACCATTGGCGCAGACGGTCAACCGCCGCTGCTCCCTCTGGCTGAGGTCGATGCTGCTGCCGCCGCCTCGACCGCCGACGGTGCTGTTGCCGTTGTTGCTGCCGCCTCGGTCGATATCTGGGGACGGCAGGTTGACCCGGAAATCCTCAAGCGCATGATTGACCTCCAGACGATGATTCCTCCCGATTCCAAACTAGTCTATAATTCTCTGAATGGTCTGGGTTGGGAAGATCCACATGGTTGGGATGTCTATATTGGTCGGGATCTGACGGATTTTGATCTCAAGTTGTCCATGTACACAGCCATCATCACAAATCTGGAACAACAAGGCATCTTTCCGCAAGACATGATCAGCGTCGAATTCATCAACGCGCCGTTCTATAGATAGGTGGAGCCCAACATGGATGATCCATTTGTAGTTGGAATTGATATCGGCACGACCAAGGTATGTACCCTGGTTGCGCGCGTAGAGGGAGAACGCAGCCTGCGAATTCTGGGGGTTGGTATCGAACCCTCGCAGGGGATCCGCAAAGGGACCATCGTTGATCTGGCCGCGGCTTCCACCTCCATCGCCCGATCGATCGAAAAAGCCCAGCGCACCTCAGGGCTTGAAATTACCTCTGCGCTGGTCAGTCTAGCCGGTTCGCACGTCGCTTCGGTCAACAGCCGCGGCGTTGTAGGCATTTCCGGCGGCGTCATCGACGAACTGGATATTGCCCGCGCCCTGGAGGCTGCCCAGGCAGTTGCCATTCCCCACAACCGCCAGATCATCCACGTCATCCAGCGCAGTTTTGTGGTGGATGGACAGGACGGCATCCGCGCTCCCATCGGAATGCACGGCTACCGTATGGAAGTGGAAGCGCACATCATCACGGCTGCTGAATCCACCGTTGAAAACCTGCGCCAGTGCGTGCAGGCCGCCGGTGTGGAAGCTTCGCAATTTGTGCTCAACCCATTGGCCTCTGCCGAGGTTGTGCTCTCCGAAACCGAGCGCACCATGGGCGCCATCGTCTGCGATATCGGCGGCGGCACCACTGATCTGGCAATCTACATCGACGGCGACATCTGGCACACCATGGTGCTTGCAGTCGGCGGTAACCATATCACATCGGATATCGCCCACGGGCTGCGCCTGCCCATTGACCAGGCTGAAGAGGTCAAGAAAAAATACGGCCACGCAGTTGAATCCGAGGTAGCCGAAAGCGATGTAATCAATGTGCGGTCATTTGGCCAGGAAGGTCCGGCCCAGGTGAACCGCCGCGAACTGGCAAATATTATCGAAGCCCGGGTCGAGGAGATCTTCCAACTGGTTTTACAGGAGATCAAGCGCTCGGGTTATGACGGCCTGCTGCCCGCAGGCATGGTTTTGACTGGAGGATCGAGCTTGCTGCCGGGGATTCGCAACCTGGCCAGCACGGTCATGGGGCTTCCAGTGCGCCTGGCGCGCCCCGAAAATCTGGTTGGTCTGACGGACCAGCTGCATTCGCCGGCTTACTCCACCAGCGTTGGCCTGCTTCACTGGGCGCTGCTGATGAGCGAAACCGGATTGGTGCACGAAAGGCGCCGCTCTCCCAAAGGAGGATTATTGGACTCGGACAAGATCAAAGACTTCTTGCGTCGGCTGCTTCCTTAATGGTTTCTTTTGCAATTTTCCGAGACCATCGTTCATTCAACCCATCAACACAAGACAGGTTTAAGCGGAGGAAAAAATGGAAATGAATTTTGGACAACAAGCAGAATCGTTCGCCCGTATCAAAGTTATTGGTGTGGGAGGGGGAGGATGCAACGCCGTCAATCGCATGATTGAAGAAGGTATGGGCGGGATCGAATTCGTCACCGTCAATACCGACGCCCAGGCGTTGTTGCTCTCCAAGGCGCCGACCCGCGTTCGCATCGGCGACAAAGGCACGCGCGGCCTTGGCGCTGGCGGTAACCCAGAGGTTGGCCGCAAGGCCGCCGAGGAGTCCGCTGAAGAGCTGTACGAAGTCCTCAAGGGCTCTGACATGGTCTTCGTGACCTCGGGTCTTGGTGGCGGCACCGGCACTGGAGCAGCCCCCATTGTGGCACAAATTGCCAAAGAGGTTGGCGCGCTGACAATTGGCGTTGTCACCCGCCCGTTCGCCTTCGAGGGAGCTCGCCGTCAGCAATCGGCTGAACTTGGAATCACCAAGCTCAAAGAACATGCCGATACCCTGATCGTGATCCCCAACGATCGCCTGCTGCAGATTGTGGATAAAAAGGTCAGCCTGACCGAAGCCTTCCGCACTGCCGATGACGTGCTGCGCCAGGGCATCCAGGGCATCTCCGAATTGATCACCGTTCCCGGCATGATCAACCTGGACTTTGCCGATGTGCGCGCCATCATGTCCGAAGGCGGCGCAGCACTGATGGCCGTTGGACATGCCTCCGGTGAAGACCGCGCCCGGGTTGCTGCTGAAATGGCAATTTCCAGCCAGCTACTCGACATCACCATCGATGGCGCCCGCGGCATCCTCTTCAACGTCACCGGCGGGAACAACCTTACGCTCTTCGAGGTCAACCAGGCAGCCGCCATCATCAAAGAGACCGCGCACCCGGATGTCAACTTGATCTTCGGTGCCGTCATCGATCCCAACATGGGCGAAGAAGTCCGGATCACGGTCATCGCCACTGGTTTCGACCGCCCTTCCAGCGGACGTTCCCCTTTATTGGAGACGCGCCCCGCAGCGAGGGAAGCAACCCAACCTATCGCGGCGAGCAGCCTCACCAACAAGGCTGAGCGGCCAGCGCCAACTTCTACGCCGATCGAATTTCAGCCTCACGTCATGAACACGAACGATCTGGACATTCCGGCCTTCTTACGCAACCGTTCGACTCGGTAGGTTCAACCCGTTTCACCCAATTCTGTCCTGAAAAGGCCAGAGTTGGGTGGCTGATCGCCGCAATGACTGGCCGTCTGGCTGTCGCACCCCCTTAGAAAGGGTTGTTTACTCAACCCTTTCTGAAAACACGCCTGCATCTGCGTAAACCATGCACCTGTCCCCTCCAAACAGAGCAGCCGGCTGCGCAGTGCCTTAATGGTAAGGTCCAAACCTGTCTAGCGGGAGCCCCAGGCATCGATGCCTGGGGCTCTCCGTGGTTTAATGTCCTTTTTCCTTTATAATGTTTATTGAGATGTCTAGAGAATCTGAAGCACAAGGCTTGACACCGATTTTTTTGTCAAGTAGAATTTTCCGTCTGTTGGGGAGTAGCTACCCTGTTTCAGGGCTGGTCTGCCGTCAAGCCGAAGAGAACCTTCCGGTAGCCCAAACGCTCATCAGCGTTTAGCAAGACCATCACCAAGGTGGTGGTCTTTTTTTAATCCACCTGCCCCTATATTCATAAAGTCAAGGAGGCTACCATGCAAGAATGGCATCGTATGGACTACCGTGCAGCAGCGGCGCAGTTGGATACTGAGATCAAAACCGGGCTGGACCCGGCAGAAGCCGAACAGCGTCTGCAAACCCATGGACCCAATGAGCTGGTTGATCGTGGGGTAAAAAGTCCCTGGAAAATCTTATGGGAGCAAGTGACCGAGGTCATGGTTCTGATCTTGATCCTGGCTGCCGGTATTTCATTTTTCCTTGGCGAGAACCTGGACGCCATCGTCATTCTGATCATTGTCATTTTGAACGCTATTCTGGGTTTTACCCAGGAATATAAGGCGGAACAGGCCATGGCGGCCTTAAAAAAAATGGCCGTGCCCAAGGTCAAAGTACGCCGCGGCGGGCGGTTGCTGGCTTCTGAAGCTCGCATCCTGGTCCCGGGCGACATCATCCAGTTGGACGCCGGCGATGCAGTCCCCGCGGATTGCCGCCTGGTTGAGGCCTTCAACCTGCGAGTGCAAGAATCCGTTCTGACCGGCGAGTCGGAGCCGGTGGAAAAAATAATTGAACCGCTCGAAGGGGAAAACCTGGGCGTCGGCGACCGCCGCAATATGGTCTTCATGGGCACAGTGACCACTTTCGGTCGCGGCGTGGCCATGGTGACGGCAACCGGGATGAACACAGAACTCGGCAAGATAGCAGACCTGATCCAAACGGTCGGCAACGAGCCTACCCCCCTGCAAAAACGTCTGTCCCAGCTTGGCAAAGGCCTGGCAATGGCCGCCCTGGTGATCGTTGGCATCGTTTTTGCCCTCGGCCTGGCGCGCGGCGAAGACTTTGAAGGCATGCTGCTGACTGGAATCAGCATGGCCGTTGCAGCTATCCCGGAAGGGTTAACCGCCGTCGTAACCATTGCGCTCGCCCTGGGCGCACAGCGGATGTTGCAGCGCCGCGCGTTGATCCGCAAATTGCCGGCTGTAGAAACGCTGGGTTCGGTAACTGTAATTTGTTCGGACAAGACCGGGACTTTGACCGAAAATCGCATGACTGTAACCCTGGTAGATACCGCTGGCAATCGCGTCGATTTCCTCCAGGAAGTCAAGGAATACGCCCCGCGCCTGTCCGAAGATGACGTCAACCACCCCGTTCAAGGATTTTCCACTGCCCTGGGGCTGATGCTGGTAGGCGGCGCATTGTGCAACGATGCGGTACTGGAAGAAAACGAAGGCGAACCCGGAAGTTTCACGGCTGTTGGTGACCCCACGGAAGGCGCGCTGGTGATTGCTGCGGCCAAAGCCGGTTTATGGAAAGAAGATTTGCTCAAAACCATGCCGCGGATTGCAGAACTACCCTTTGATTCTGACCGCAAACGCATGACCACTGTTCATGAGCTTGACCGCAAACATCCCCTTGCTGTTATCCAGCCCTCCCAGCAGATAATCCAGGCTGCAAACGAAGCGCCATACCTGAGTATCACCAAAGGATCGGTTGACGGCTTACTGGATATATCGACCTCCGTCTGGGTCGATGATAAAGTAATTTCCCTGGATGCCGCCTGGCGTGATCGGATCGATCAGGCCAATGCGGACATGGCAAAGAAAGGCATGCGAGTGCTGGGTATCGGCTACCGTTTCTGTCATGAGCCAACCGATCCCGCTTGCGCCCAGCCATCGGAGAGCGACCTGACCTTCATCGGCATGATGGGTATGATCGACCCGGCGCGCCCGGAAGTGCGCGATGCAGTCAATGTTGCCAAAGGCGCCGGAGTGCACGTCATTATGATCACCGGCGACCATCCGCTGACTGCCATGCACATTGCCAGGGAGCTGAATATCGCTGACGCGGAAAGCACCGCTCTGACCGGTCAGGACCTGGCAAAAATGGAAGTCGAGGACATCAAAACCAGGGTGGATCACGTCTCCGTTTTTGCCCGGGTTTCGCCTGAACACAAACTTAAAATCGTCCAGGCGCTGCAGGAAAAGAACAACATTGTTGCCATGACAGGTGACGGGGTAAATGACGCTCCGGCGCTCAAAAAAGCCAATATCGGGGTTGCCATGGGTATCACCGGCACCGATGTTTCCAAAGAAGCATCCGATATGGTGCTGCTGGACGATAACTTTGCCACCATCGTGGCTGCCATCGAAGAAGGGCGCCGGATTTACGATAACATCCGTAAATTCATCAAATACGCCCTGACCTCCAATATGGGCGAGGTGCTGGTCATGCTGATCGGCCCATTCATCGGCTTCCCCCTGCCATTGACGCCGCTGCAAATTTTATGGGTCAACCTGGTCACCGACGGTCTGCCCGGTCTGGCTTTGACCGTCGAACCGGTTGAACCCGGGACAATGAAACGCAAACCGCACTCCCCCACTGAAAGTATCTTTGCCCGCGGCCTTGGCATCGATATCCTCCTGATTGGTTTGATGCTGGCTGCAGTTTCGCTGGTGGCGGGGTTTTGGTCGCGGGCTACCGGCCACCCGGACAACTGGCAGACTATGATTTTCACGACCTTGACCATTGCGCAAATGGGCAACGTTATGGCGGTGCGGTCGGACCTCGATTCAACCTTCAAGATCGGGTTTTTCTCCAACCGAATGCTGATCGGCGCCGTCCTCTTAACGGTGGCCTTGCAGATGGCCGTCATTTATGTTCCATTCCTGCAAGACATTTTCAACACCCGGGCACTGCCGCTGATCGATTTGCTGGTCAGTCTCGGATTGAGTGTGCTCCTGTTTTTCGGGGTCGAGGTCATCAAATGGACGCGCCGACGTAAAGGTGTCGAATAAACCGGAGCCATTCCATGTAAACAAATTCCCTCGCTAGAAATTAGCGAGGGAATTTGTTTATTCAGTGAAAAAATCTAGCGTCGGCCAAAATTTTTGGCCTGATAGGTGAAGCGCCAACGTTTGACCAGGGTGGTAAATTCGATCAGCAGCCGCCCACGCCCCATCTCTGCAGTTTCCTGCTCGCCCTCGGGGACGGTCGATAGCGCTTTGCGAATGGACTCAGCCGTTTCTTCGGTCAGGCCGTTGGTTTGAATCTCCTCTTCCCAGGTTTTGCGGGTTGCGTCATCGGTGATAACCTTCTCGACCAGCTTGAGAATCTTTTTTTCTTCAGGTGATAGATGATGTGCCATGCTGTTCCTCCTTAAACTCAGGCTGGCAGCCTATGAGTCTCTCCATTCATTATACCTGATCCCTGGTTGGCCGATCACGTCCAGGATGCCTGGATTGCAGCGGGGTAAGTATTGTTGCAATATTTAAAGAATGGTATCATCCAACCCGGAATTTTTTGTGACCCATACGATCTCTTTGCAGAAAGAAATGTTCCCCATGAAAGAAAAAGTCGATTTATCGTTATTCCCGGTGACTGCTGGCATTAATTCTCTCGGCCACCTGACCGTCGCCGGCCACGACCTGACCGCACTGGCGGAAACTTACGACACGCCGCTGTACCTGTACGACGGCGCTACAATTCGCGGACAATTGGACCGGCTCAAAAGCCTGATTAAAACTTGCTACCCAGGCGAAGCTACGGTTGCATACGCCAGTAAGGCCTATTTTTCCCGGGCATTCGCCGCCAAACTGGCTGCGCTTGGCGCCGGTTCAGACGTGGTCAGCCTGGGGGAAATTCACGTGGCGCAAAAAGCCGGCTTCCGGCCAGAGGTGATTCACCTGCACGGCAATAATAAATCCGAAGCCGAATTACGGGCTGCGCTGGAATGGAATATCCAAGCCATCGTGGTGGACAGCCTGGATGAACTGGCCTTTTTGGAAACGCTGGCTGCCGCGCAGAAGCGCCCCGCACGCATTTGGCTGCGCATCACGCCTGGCCTGAACGTCAACACTCACCCGCACATCGCGACTTCCCATTCCGATAGTAAATTTGGGCTGCACATTCAAAACGGAGAAGCGGCGGAAGCCATCCGCCGGGCGCTGGCCAGCCCGTGGCTCAAACTCGCCGGTTTGCATACGCATCTTGGTTCGCAAATATTTGACGCCGAACCTTACCAGCAGGCGATTAGCGCGCTCTGCGAAGTCGCAGCCGCCAATAACTTTATCCCGGAAGAGATCAGCCCCGGCGGCGGCTGGGGGGTGCGCTACACCGACGCCGATTCATCCGACGATGCCGATCTTTGGGTGCACACGGTCGCTGACGCGCTCCAGGAGGCTTGCAGCCGCTATAAATGGCCATTTCCCCGTCTGGTACTCGAACCAGGGCGCTGGCTGGTTGCCCGGGCCGGTGTGGCGGTGTATACCGTCGGCTCCCAGAAAACCACGCCAAGCGGCACCCACCTTGTCGCCATTGACGGAGGTTTGGCGGATAACCCGCGGGTGGCGCTGTACAACGCCCACTACACTGCGCGAGTCGTTCAGCGGGCTGGCGCAGACCCAACCGAAAAAGTGCGCGTGGTTGGCAAATTCTGCGAAACAGGTGACGTGCTGATCCCGGAGCTCCTCCTGCCGCCAGTCAAGCGCGGCGACCTGCTCGCCACGCCCGTTTCCGGCGCCTACCAGTTATCGATGGCATCCAATTACAATTATGCTGCGCGTCCCACAGCCCTCTGGCTGGAGGAAGGCAGCCTGGAAGTGATGCAAACCCGCGAGCAACCGGATCAACCCGGCTGGTTGGTGTGTAAACCCAATCAGGAGTTTATCAAATAATTAACCACGGAGACACGGAGGACATGGAGAAACCCTTAATTTTATCAATGTGTCCTCTTTGTTCTTATAGGGTGCGCTGAAGCGCACCTCTTTTATATCCTTTGAATTGTTTCTTCCCACTTCTTTATTCGCATTAACCATCAAAATTGGTCGTTGTATGACAACTCTTGTGAAAGATGAGAAAAGCTTTTCTCCGTGTCTCCGTGTCTCCGTGGTAGATTGTAATTAACGTAAAAGCCATGACACTGCTTCCGCGACGCTCGAAAACACCCGGAATTGATTACCGGTGTTGGTTTCCTGCACAAATTCGGCGAAGCGGCCGCTGCCAATGCGCTCCGGCGGCAGCACCACCGCTGTGCGGATGTAGTAATTGCTCAATTTGAGCAGCACCGCCCCTGCCAGGCCAGTTTTTAATTCAAAGAAGTCCGGGTGAAGGCAGTCGCCATCCAGCAAGAGCCGCTCGGTCGAATGCTCGCCACACAGCGCGACCACATCCAGCGCTTCGCGCTCACTGGCTATGCGCAATGATTCGGCCGGACATTCAAGATAGGTAATTTCACCACAGGTCCGCAGGATCGGTTCCATATCAGCCTACTGTGAAAGATAGTAATGCGAATTTCCAACTCAATTATAGAATTGTTTTCCGTCAACCGACCCATCAATAAGCAGGAACGCTTTGATGCTGCGTTCCTGCTTATTTTATTTCAGGTTTTCTCCGCCTCGTCGTGGTGAAATTTTTTCTTCAGGCGACTTTTTCGAAGCGCGACCCGGGCGCGCCGCATACCGGGCAGACTTCGGGTGCATTGCGTTTGTGGGTGTGGCCGCATACCGGGCAGACATAGTAATCGTACTCGTCTTCTTCTTTCTTGCCCTCTTCAAGCAGCGCCAGCGCTTCGCGATACAGGCTTTCATGCGTCTTTTCGACTTCCCAGGCATAGCTGAAGCTTCTCAGCGCACGCCGATCGCCTTCGGCTTCGGCGTCTTTGATGAACGGTGGGTACATTTCCACGACTTCGTAATGTTCGCCATTGATCGCGGCCTGGAGGTTGGTCAGCGTATTGCCAACGCCTTCCATCGCGCGGAAGTGCGCCAAAGCGTGAACGGTTTCGGCATGAGCTGCTGCACGGAAAAGACGGGCAATCTGCGGCTGCCCTTCTGCGTCGGCTTTTTGCGCGAAAGCGGTGTACTTGCGGTTGGCTTGTGACTCGCCGGCAAAGGCGGCTTGTAGATTATCCAAAGTTTTCGTCATGATTCCCTCCCAAGGAAATTTATGGATTTAATTATCGTAACATCATTACGGTAAGCCATAGGATAATGTTTGTCCAATAACGCATATCACCAGTCGAGCCGACAAAACTCATGAGATGAGCGTGTGGAAATTCATCATACCCGTAAAACCCCTCCCCCTGGATAGGGCGAGATCTCTTGACCCGCTCAAACCGCGCGCGGTCAAGAGACCAGCGCGAACGGAGGTCCATACAAATTTGTCACCCTGCCCACACTCACAGAGCACCCTTCGGGTGGGGCACTCTGCGAGTGAATGCCCCGGAGTAGATCAATAATAAATATCAATTTTCTACCGGGGCATGAAGGATCTCCAAATAATGAAGATTCTTCGCCTACGGCTCAGAATGACACATTAGCGTAGGCTGGGTGGGCCACAGGGCACGCTTAGAGTGGAACCCAACAACACACCAATAATGTTGGGTTTCACTCACTAGATGTTCTGTTTGTGGCCAGCCAAATTAACACTCGCTGTAGCCGCAGGCGTAACACTTGCGGCAGCCTTCCTCGTTGATCACCGCAGCTTCGCCGCATTCGGGGCACAGATCGCCGAAGCGCAGCAGCCGCTGGCTGGCCATCACCGCGCCCAGGCCTCCTTCGACGTGATAACTCCGGCCGTTGCCCGGTTTTGCCGGAGCATCCGGCTGTTCAGAGTGGCTGACCATCCGCTCAGCGCGGTTCTGCAAGTACTCGTCCAGGATCTGGCCAACCCCATCGGGCAGCGAGCGCACGCGGTTGGGACCAAATCCCAGCGGGCGTCCGCCGCCAATCCCCAGCATCTGGTTGGTCATTTCACGCAGGCGCTTGTACGGCTCGATGGGTGACGCGATGCGCAGCACATAGGAGAGCAGACGGCCAATCGCCTCAGAGACCGCGGCCGTGTCCGATCCCGCCTTGGCGGTATTGATGAACACCTCGAAAGGCTGGGCGCCGCCGTTTTCATTGACGGTGATAAAGGCCTTCCCCAGTGGGGTCTCGATCGAATAGGTAAACCCGTTCAGGTAGCGCGGGCGCGGTTTCTTGGTCTCGTGCCAGATGGCCATCTGGTCGTCGAGCGCGGCAGCTTCCATGGCAACTTCCGCTGGAACATCGCTGCTCTGCTTCTTCTGCGCCGTGGCCAAAGTTTCCAGCACAACCTTATCGCGTGACCCGGTCACATATACCGTGATACCTTTGCAGCCCAGCTTCCAGGCCAGCATATAGGCGGTGGCGACATCCTCTTCAGTGGCCCCAGGTGGGAAGTTGATAGTCTTGGAGAGCGAGTTATCCACGAAGGCCTGCATGGCAGCCTGCATGCGCACATGTTCTTCAGCGCTGATGTCGCCGGAAACGACAAACACCTTGCGCAGTTCCTCGGGCAGCGCGGCAACCTGCTGGCAGGAGCCTTCCTGCATGGTCTGGTCGATGATTTGCTGGCGAGTTTCCGGGTCAAGGCCGGCTTTGATCAAAGCTTCTTCGAAGAGTGGGCTGGCATAGGCCAATTGCAGATCGTTGCCGTTATCGTTGACGTGCCGAATGTAGGCCAGGGCAAAGGTCGGCTCGCAGCCGTACCCTTCGCAGCCGGCGACCGTGGCAATGGTGCCGGTGGGAGCGATGGTGGTTTGGGCTGCGTTGCGCAGACCGTATTGCCGCATTTCGGCGTCCAACCCGGCCCAATCCACCGCCGGACGGGCATAATCATGCTGGTAAGGGGCCAGCGGCTGGGGTGGCGCCCATTTGAAATCTTTGGGGTCATAAATCGAGCCTTCGATCGCCGCGAACGGCCCGCGTTCGCGCGCCAGTTCGAGCGAAGTGCGCATCGAAACAAAGCGCACAAACTCAACCACCTGCGCCGAGAATTCCTGCCCCTCCTCGGAGCCGTAACGGATGCCGCAGTGGTACATCAAATCGGCCAGTCCCATGATGCCCAGGCCAATGCGGCGCGCGCGGTGAGCAGCCTCTGCCAGCTGCGGCACGGCCGGGACATAGGCATTGGCTTCCACCACATCATCCAAAAAGCGGGTGGACAGGTCGACCGAGTAGGCCAGTTTTTCCCAGTCCACAGTCCCGTCGGGTCCAAAATGCTGTGCCAAATTAACCGAACCCAGACAGCAGTTTTCATACGGGCCAAGCCACTGCTCGCCGCAGGGATTGGTGGCTTCCAGCGGATACAAATGCGGCACCGGATTCTGGCGGTTGGCGGCATCCAGGAACAACATGCCCGGCTCGCCATTGTGGTGCGCCTGCCGGACGATGCAATCAAACAATTCGCGCGCCCGCACTACTTTTTCGGTAATGATCGACACCCCGGCCGCTTCCATGGCATCAATGGTGCCTTTTACCTCGCGGTATTTCGGGTCATGCACATCTGGAAAACGCAGCGGCCACTCCTCGTCATTTTCCACCGCACGCATGAAGGCATCGGTGATACCGACCGAAATGTTGAAATTGGTGATCTGGTTTTCGTTGGTCTTGCAGGTGATAAATTCTTCCACATCCGGATGGTCGACCCGCAGCACCGCCATGTTGGCGCCGCGCCGGGTGCCACCCTGGGCGATCTCGCCAAAAGCATTGTCATACACTCGCAGGAAGCCTACCGGCCCGGTTGCCTGCCCGGCGGACGTCCGCACCATACTGCCTTTGGGACGCAGCCGCGAGAAGGAAAACCCGTTGCCGCCGCCGGTTTGTTGAATCAAAGCGGCGTCGCGCAAGGTTTGGAAAATCCCAGCCGAGTCGCGACCCATGTCATCGCTGATGGGCAGCACAAAGCAGGCTGCCAGTTGCCCCAGCGGGGTGCCGGCGCCAGTGAAAGTGGGAGAGTTAGGGAAGAAAGCCTTGGAGGTTAGCAGATGATAAAAAGCTTTGGCGCGCTCAGAAAAATCGCCGCCCCACTTTTCCTCTCCCCGGGCAATGTGATACGCGACACGCCAGAACATGTCCTCGACGCTTTCGGCGGGGTTGCCGTCGTTGCCGCGCCGTACATAACGCCGAACCAGTACCTGGCGCGCATTATCGGTCAAGGCAACATCCGGCAGGTCCGCAGGCCGCGCCGGGGTTGGCAGTAAACCGTTTCTATGTTTTTGCTTATGAGCTACCATCGGTATCTCCTTCTCAACCTTCCAATAAACGGTCGATCTCTTTGCGAATGGCATGAAGATCGGCCAGATGTAAATAAACAATTGCGTAACGGATGTAAGCCAGTTGATCTAAATCTTTCAGCCCGGCAATCACCATGTCGCCGATGACGCGCGAGGCAACCTCCGAACGCCCCATTTGCTGCAGCGATGATTCGATCTCGCCGACCAGCCGTTCAATTTCTGCGGCTGAAACCGGGCGCTTCGCGCAGGAAATGCGGATGCCGCGCATCAGCTTCTCGCGGTCGAACTCTTCCCGGGTGCCGTCGCGTTTGACCACCAGCGGAGTCGCCAGAATGGGACGCTCATAGGTGGAGAAGCGGTGATGGCAGCTTTCGCATTCACGGCGACGACGAATTCCCCCCCGACTGTCACGGGTGGTATCCAGCACACGAGATTCTTCAAACTGACAATAAGGACAACGCATCAAGGCCTCCCTGAGATGTGCGATAGTGGGACCGACGACCGAAAACATTCGACCACGGTTCCCGGTTACCAGTTATGGGACGAGTGGGAGTTTATTTCGGTGAAAGCTGATCAATCCGCTTTCGGGAACGCACACCCCCACAGGTGGGGGTGTGTAAAGTAGAACACCGTATATGTATGGTAAGATTTTAGCATATTCCAAACCGCGGTGCAATAGGTTAAGTGAAACATTAACCTTAAAATACTTTTTATAGAAAATATTTTCTGATTTTTTAAGTCCGCTTTCGGTCAATCTTTCGAACCCACAAATACGGGTGTGTTCACCCCCACCGGTGGAATTTTTAGGCCTTTTGTTCGATATCCGCCCAGCAATACCCACCTGAATTCGACCAGAAATTTTGGTCGAAAGGGATGATTAACGAACCTTAACGAAACCAGAAGCTAATCTCCGGTTGGTGCAGCGCCAATCCCGCGATTCGCCCGGTACAAACCTGCTTTCCTTAGCAATTCGCTGACCAGATTCCGTTCGTTGCCCGGCACAATCACCCGCACCGCGCCCGGCAAAACTTGGACCTCGACCGGCGTTGTCCCGATGACGTCTCCATCGGCCTGAACTGTCAACGGCGACGCACTTTGTACCACGATCCGGCTCCTGGCGCTCAAGGTTCTGAAGCGCGGGTTGGCGCTTTTGATTCCCAGCACAAAATTCACCACGACCATGATCCAGTCCCACAGCGTCAATGCCCGGGAAATGATTACGTCCACCGCCCCATCATCCGGCAGGATTACCAGTTGGCGCGGCATGCGTCGGAAGCCCACTAGGCTGGTATTTCCAACCATGACCTCTGACGCGCGCACCCGGTAAATCAGATCATCAACCTGGACCTGCAGGCGGTGTAAACGCGCGCCTGTCAAATTGATCACCACGTTGATTAAATAAGCCAGGAAACCAAAACGCTTCTTTTGCTCTCGTTCGACCGTTCCCATGGTTGTCGCGCTAAAGCCAATACTCACATTGAGTGCATAGCAGCGCTCGCCGACCTTCATTAAGTCCATGGAACAAATGCGATGCTCATTGACCAGCAGATCGAGCGCCCGATCAGTGTTCATCGGTATCCCCAGATCACGCGCCATGATGTTGCCGGTTCCTGCCGGCAGGATGCCTAAAGGAATTTCGGTGGCGCAAAGAGCGGTTGCTGCCTCCGAAATTGTGCCATCACCCCCCGAGACTACCACCAGGTCCGCTCCTTTTTGGATAGCCTGGCGGACTGCATCAACCGTTTTTTCGTTCCCGGATGTACGATGGACCTGACAAGTCCAGTTATGCGATTGAAAGAATTTTAAATAATGGTTTAATCGGGTGGACTCATCGACCGCCCCGGAAATCGGGTTGATCACCAGAAAAACCTGCAACCCCCTTTCATCGGATGTTGTTGGCAATGGCGGTCGATTCACGGTTTGCTAAAGGCATCAGGGAAGCGCTTCAAGGCACCCACTTCCCGATATCAGCCCAGGAATAGGAGAGGTGGGACGCCAGTTGTGGACCAAGCCGCTTGCGGATCTTCTTATTGATTTGTTCCATCAGCTCGAAGCCACCCATCTCGTTCAAGCGTGCGCCGATTTCACGGGCGCGAATATGGCGGCATTGCGCATTAAATAATCCGCCTGAACGCTCCGAGAGGAAACCTTCCTGCTCGCCTATGCGCACCAGGTCCTCGACCATCCGGTTCACTTCCGGTTTCAACCCGGCTGGAACCAGGCTTTTCCCGAATAATAAGTCCAGAAATCCCATCTGCGGCCCTCCTGCGGAAAGCGTATATCAATGCCTTTTGGATTGTAACATAGGCAGTCGGAAGTGATACAATGCCAGCACTCTCCAACTCTGGGGGTCGAATGCAGTGGATTTTTCTATCACCTCATCTGGATGACGCTGCGCTTTCCTGCGGCGGCTTGATTGCCGAACGTACTCGAAAGGGCGATCCAGTCGAAATTTGGACCATTTGCGCCGGTGATCCTCCGCCTGGTCCGCTTCCAGCTTTTGCGCAGTCGTTACACAAACGCTGGGGAACGCGCCGTGCTGCCGCAGCTACCCGCCGGTTGGAAGACCAGCAATCGTGCCAGCGGTTGGGGGCAGTAGCCCGCCATTTCGCTATTCCGGATTGCATCTACCGGCGCATTCCGCTGACCGGGAACCCGCTCATCTCCACCAATGAAGATTTATTCCAGCCGTTTCCAGATTCTCAGCGCTCGCTGGTTGACAGCCTGCGCGACCAGTTGGCAAATGCCCTCCCCCTCAAAGCCCAAATCGTCTGCCCGCTTGCGCTCGGCAACCATATCGATCATCAACTGGTGCGCCGGGTTGCCGAGCAACTTGATCGTCCGTTGCTGTATTATGCCGATTACCCGTACACGGTTCAAGCCAGCAACGACCTGGCTCAGTCGATTCATCCCGACTGGCAAACATTCACCCAGGCCATTTCACCAAGCGGGCTGCGCGCCTGGCAGGCAGCCGTGGCAGCCCACAGCAGCCAGATCAGCACCTTTTGGGATTCCGTGTCTGAAATGGAAGTCGCCATCCAGTCCTATTACGAGGCGGGCGGTGGTTGCAAGTTATGGCGCGACCGGAACGCTAAAACCATAACAAATCTGTAAATTGTTGGCATTTCTAACAAATGTTGCTACAATAAACCTATGCGAAAAGCACAGGCGTATCACCTCCCCCAACTCGCAAATTTGAGCGTCGAAAATTTATGCTATACTGAATCCATGCAGGACTCGCGCAGTTATTGGAGCCGATGGGCTCAGAAATTGCAAATTTTGGGGGTGAGCGACCTGGCAGCCGCGCTTTTGGATGGCGCTGGGTCCTTCCGGCTCTTGGCAGCTCAACTGGTACACGCGAGCACCCCATTTATCGGGCCTTCCGCTGCCGCTGATCAGTGGCAAGCCCTGGCAAGCCTGCTCGAAGACAAAGACTCTGCGCAGCAATTTGTCTCCTTTCTTCGGGAGGAGGATCAACCTTGATTACGATACTTGGAGTGCTCGGCCTGGGGGTGATATTCCTGGCAGCCGGGTCAATCATCGTCCTCCGCATGATCGGTAAGGACCGCGGCCAACCGGCCTTCCGGAAAATCGCGGCATTCGATGGTTTAAAGAAATCCATTGGCCTGGCAGTTGAAAACGGCACTCGCACGCATGTCACACTGGGAAAGGCCAGCCTGACCCAATCCTACAACCCATCGGCGCTGGCAGGGCTGGCGGCGCTGGAGCGCATTGCCCGGATCAGCAGCACCAGCGACCGGCCGCCTATTGCCAGCAGCGGCGATGGTGGACTTACGCTGCTCAGCCAGGATACACTGCATTCTGCATACCGCAGCGTACATGCCCCTGAATTGTATGATCCCGGGCGGGGTCGATTAACCGGCATAACCCCCATGTCGTATATCGCCGGAATGCTGCCCATTGCAACAGGTGAAGATGTTTCTTCGCATGTAATGATCGGTAATTTTGGGCCGGAAATTGCGCTGGTGACCGAAGCTGCTGAAAACGCAGGAGCTTTCAGCCTGGCAGCCAGCGACTCCCTGCCCGCCCAGGCAACTTTGTTTGCCTCAGCCCAGGAACCGATCATTGGCGAAGAATTATTTGCCGCCCCGGCCTACCTGGAAGCTGACCGCGGTCATGCTGCCAGCCTGCAGACCCAGGATATTTTGCGCTGGGGTGTTATTGCAATCCTCGTTGGCGGCGCAATATTAAAAATGATGGGGATCTTATGAGGGCTCCACTTTCAACGACCATCGCCATCGGCGCAGGGATCCTCACCCTGCTCGGCTTTTTCATTTCGGTTGAAGCGCTAACTTCTGTGCGCAGCCTTTTGATCGAGTGGGCGGTTCTGCTGGCCGGGGTTGCCGGGCTGGTCGCGATTGCCCACCTGCTCAGCGTCCATTGGCGCAAAATGACGGCCAGCCGCAACAGAAATGTCACCTCAGCCTTCTTGCTGATCGCATTTGGGATTACCTTTGCGGCCGGGATGGTGCTGAAACCCGGCCACCCAACCATCCAGAAGGTCGTCACCCATATTCAGGTGCCTATCGAGGCCAGTCTGATGGGCGTTTTAGCCATTTCATTGACGGTGGCCGCAATTCGCTTATTTCAACGACGCGGCGGGTGGATGTCGGTTCTCTTTGCAGTCAGTGCATTTGTTTTCCTGATCCTTGGCAGCGGTTTTCTCTCATCGGCTGCCAACATTCCAGTGCTCAAAGACATACTGGCGGCTGTTAACACCTTGCCGGTAGCCGGGGCGCGCGGCATCCTGATTGGCGTCGCCCTCGGCAGCCTGACGACCGGACTACGCGTTTTATTGGGAACAGACCGCCCTTATAGTGGATAAAGCATGAGCGAAATTATCTGTCCGTATTGTGGATCTTCCAATGATATCGATGCGCTCACCTGCCTGAGCTGTAAAAAGCCGTTGTATGACGATGTCGAGGTTCCCGACAATGCTCCTCAACAGGATGGGATGGATTGGTTGAACACCTTCCGTGGGTTTGATACGGAAACCAATGCTTCCACCTCTATTGCGGAACCTGGCAGCGAATCAGCCGATGCTGAACCGGAGATCCCCGAATGGCTGGCGCGAATTAGAGCCCTCAAGGGAGATGAAGCTCCCCCGCTTGAGGAAGAAGAACCGCTTCCCCCGGAAGAAATACCATCCTTATTAGAACAGGATGCGGATTTACCCGATTGGATTAAAGAAATAAAAGCCTCTGACGCACCGCAGTCCGGCGAGGAAAACAACGAAGATTTCCCGGATTGGCTCAAGGACCTGTCCGATGAAGAAAATCCGACTCCCGAGCCAGAAGTTTCGGTCGGGTCAGGTATGGTTCTCCCCGACATCCCGGACGATCTGTCGCTGGATGAGGCGGCTGAATTAAATTTTAACTCGCAATCGGAGGGGGCTGGCCCGAGCGAACCGGTGAGTCTTCCCATGGACACCGGCGAACTGCCGGATGAATTTTTCCGTGACATTATCGTCGGCCAAACCCAACCTGCGGAAGAAGTTGACCAGTCTGACCTTGATTGGCTCGATGAACGGGCCGATTCAAACTTTCCGCAGGGCGAACCGACCGCTCAACCGCTCGATGAGTTGGATGGGCAAAGCCTGCCCACGCTGGAACAACCCGAGCCAGCGCCTTCCGCCGCCGAAACCGAACCCGTCGAATCTCCTGAACTACCGGAATGGATGTTTGAATCAGGTGAACCGGCTGGCAACGAGACCGCTGAACCCACAGAAATTGATTTTGCGCCAGTAGAGGACAACCTCGCCGGAACCGGCAGCGAAGATCTGATCACCGCGCCACAAGAAGCAGAACTGCCAGATTGGCTGCTGGAAGATGAAGCCGCTCCTCCTGCCCAGGGACCTGAATACCTGCCAGAAGCACCGTCCGACCTCGAGGCCGGTAAAATGCCAGGCTGGCTGCACGCTGTGCGCCCGATCGAAGCGGCTGCCCCCAACCTGGTAGCTTCAGCGGAAGAAAGCCGGATCGAGGCCAGCGGTCCGCTGGCCGGATACCAGGGTGTTTTGCCGGGTCAAGGTGTCGTCACCCATTACAGCAAACCGCCGGTTTACTCTGCGCGGATGCAGGTGACGGACAAACAACGCATCTATGCCACCCTGTTCGAATCACTCATTGCGGATGAAACGCGGGTTGGCGCGCCTGCAGCGGCCAAAACCAAATCCTCTCAACTGGTCATGCGGCTGGTGGTCGGTCTTGTGATGGTGGTTGCGCTCCTGGCGATATTAATCCTGCAACCCGGTTTTGCAGCTTTTCCGACCCTGGTTCCCCCTGAATCGGTTGCCTTTTATGATTCAGTCCAAACGCTCACTTCTGCCGCCACCCCGCCCCGAGTATTGGTCGCGTTGGATTACGATCCCTCGCTTTCAGGCGAATTACGAACCATTTCCACCTCAGTTGTGGAAGATTGGATGGCAGGCAATAGCGGGCTGGCCTTTATCTCGCTTAGTCCAACTGGCCCGGCGCTGGTTTCAGAGCTGGTGAACGCAGCCGCCGCTCAAAACCCCGCCTACCTGACCGCAGAACGAGTGATCAATTTGGGTTATCTTCCTGGTGGAGCATCTGCGCTGGCCGCGCTGGCGATTAACCCGACCCGCGCTGCCCCGACCACCATGGACGGATTGCCTGCCTGGGAAAGTCTGCTGCTGCAAGGCATGACCGCGGTCGCGGATTTTGATGCCATTTTGTTGCTGACCGATAATGCTGAAAATTCACGCGCCTGGGTGGAGCAAGTCAAACCCGCCGCTGGCGATACCCCGTTGTTGGTGATTTCCAGCGCCCAGGTAGCGCCCGCGTTGCAACCGTACGTCCAATCCGGCCAAATTTCTGGAATGGTATCAGGGTTTACTGGCGGCGCCGCTTATGAGCAGTTGACCCAATCTGCCAATGGTCCGGTGCGCCGATACTGGGATGCCTACCAGGGCGGGATGCTTTTGATCGCAGCACTGATGTTGATCGGTGCTGCCGCGTTTGGAATTAAAAAATTCGTTCGGCGACCTAAATAGGCTTGATTGTATGGCACCTGACCTTTTGTGGACTCTCATTGCATTCTTCCTGACCATCCTGGTGTTGAGCTATGTGTTGGGTGATAATGCCCTGTTCCGCGTGGTGATGATGATTTTTGTTGGCATTTCTGCTGGTTATGGCGCAGTGCTGCTTTTCTATCAAGTGATTATGCCGCGTCTGATCACACCACTGATGACCGCTCCTGTAGCCGATCAGCCTGGACTTATCATTCCAGCAGTCCTCAGCATCCTGCTGCTCTTCAAATTGTCTCCCAGACTTTCCATTCTTGGTAACCCTCCCATGGCTCTGCTGACTGGCGTTGGAGCTGCAATCGCGATCGGCGGCGCTGTCAGCGGAACGTTGTTCGGGCAAATCAGCGGCACGATCTCGCCTTTTGATCTATCGGGGCTGCCATCCGCCGGAAGCGCCATCAGCCAGTTGTTTGGCGGAATTGTCCTGTTAACCGGCACGGTTTGTTCTCTGGCTTATTTTCACTTTGGGGCGCGAAAAAAAGGTGGGGTAAATACAGGCGCGCAGCCGATCCTCATCCAGATTCTGTCCCGGATTGGCCAGGTGTTTATCGCCATCACGCTGGGCGCTTTATTCGCCGGCGTGCTCGCGGCTTCTCTGGCCGCATTGATCGAGCGCCTGGACTTCCTCATTAATGTGCTTAAGCCCTTAATATCCTGAAGGCGGTTATGTCCACTCCCAATGCTGAAGCCGAATCATTGCTTTCCATAGAAATTGGCACCATTCACACCCGTGCCCTGCTTTTTGATTTGGTGGATGGCCAATACCGCTTTTTAGGCGCTAGCCGGGTACCCAGTACCTTTGGCGCACCCTATTACGATATCAGCGAAGGCATTTATCAGGCTCTCAAGCAGTTGCAGGATGGAACAGCCCGCGTCTTTTTAGAGGATTCACGTCTGGTGATCCCCGGCCGCGCTGACGGCGCCGGCATCGATAGCCTGGTTCTCATCTATACCGCTGGACCTGGGCTGCGTATCGCTGTGCTGGGTCTGCTGGAAGATGTATCGCTTGAAAGCGCCAGCCGGCTTGCGGCATCCACCCAGAGCGTCCTGGTTGAGGCGATTGGCCTGAATGATCACCGCAAACACGAGGAGCAGATCGATGCGCTGCTCAAAGCAAAACCGGACTTAATTTTGATCGCCGGTGGAACCGAAAAAGGTTCCACCCGTTCCGTGGGCAAAATTGTTGATCTGGTGTCAATGGTACTTCAGCTTACCCCAGAAGACCGCCTCCCCGAAATTATGTATGCCGGGAATCAGGCCATGCAGAATCATGTCACCGAGGCCTTGAGCCGATTTGGTGCGGTGCAGGTAGTGCCCAACGTCCGCCCAACGATTGAAAATGAAGTTCTTGCGCCAGCCCAGGAAATGCTGGCAAGAACCGTCACGCGCATTCGCAACCAACATTTGGGCGGCCTTCAGGCTTACGCCTCTATTACTTCAGCCGCGCCGGCGCCCTCCTCACATACATTTGGCCGGATGATCCGTTACTTTAGCCAGATCAATAACTCACAAAAATCCGTGCTTGGAGTTGACCTGGGCGCATCGTACACTACGCTGGCCACTGCCCAGCAAGGGAAACTCGAACTGAGTGTGTACAATTTAGGCATGGGCGCAGGATTGCAGCCCGCCCTGGAGAAATCCGAGCTAGCCGAAATTACCCGCTGGCTCCCCATGCAAATTCCCGACGACGAAGTGCGGGATTACCTCTGGCAAAAAACCCTGTTCCCTGCCAGCATCCCCGCAACAGTTGAGACCCTGGCAATCGAGCAGGCAGCTGCCCGCCAGATTCTTGCCCTGGCTTTACGCACCCATCGGAAGCGTTACAAGAACCCGTTGCAGTCCTTTGAACCCGTTCTTGTATCGGGAGCAACGTTGGCGCATACTTCACCTGCGCAAACACTGTTGATGCTGCTGGACGGATTACAGCCGGTAGGCACAACCACCTTCGTGTTGGACCCATATGGGTTGATGCCCGCTCTGGGAGCTGCTGCCGAGGTCAATGCCATGCTGCCAGTCCAGGTGGTCGAATCAAACGCCTTTGTTAATCTTGGCACGGTTCTTTCACCTCTATCCAATGATCGCTATGGAACCAGTATTATGAACGCGCGCATCGAGTACGAATCCGGTGAAGAATCCCGTCATGAAATCCGCCAGGGTAACCTTTACCAGTTGCCCATCCAGCCAGGTCAAACGGCCCGGATTCATCTTGAGCCGTTGCGCCCGGTTGAAATCGACCCCATGCATAATAGCGACACGCGCAGCTTCAAGGTGATTGGCGGAATTTGCGGCACGGTGATCGATGCGCGTGGGAGATCGATAACCTTGCCTGCGGATGATTCACGCCGCCGGGATATGCTTAAAAAATGGGCCATGGCCCTTGGCAGCTAATCCAAACCTGAAAGAATCTTCCGAGAATACCTCATGATCACCCCAGTTACCCACCTGCTTCCCCTCACCCACCTGCGCCGAGACCGAATGCTGCCGATAAGAGGTCGCGTCCTGTTCAATGTTGGGGACGAGGTGAAAGCGACCGACATCGTTGCCGAAGCGGACCAACACGGCGATCATTTAATTCTGGATGTTCGCCGCGCCCTCAGCCTGCGCAACCCAGAGGAAGCCAACAAGCGGATGCGCTACAAGGTTGGCGAAAAGGTAGAAAAAGGCGACATTCTGGCTCAGACCGGCGGGATTATCCCGCGCGTTTTGCGCGCCCAGGCAAATGGCAAAGTTATTGGTATCCACCGCGGCCAGATTATTCTTGAGGCGGCTGGTAGTAAATTACAAATTCGGGCGGGGATTTCCGGAAGAGTCACTGAAGTGCTGCCGGATCGTGGCCTGGTGATCGAAGGGGATGGCGCGTTGCTGCAGGGGGTGTGGGGTAACGGGAAGATCGCTTCTGGCATGTTGTTGATTAAGGATCGGTCTGCTGATGATGAGTTAACCCGGGCGAGCCTCAACGCGGACATGCGCGGCGCGGTGGTACTCGCCGGTCACGTGACCACTAAAGAGCCGCTGATTGCTGCACAAGAATTACCCATCAACGGATTGATTCTGGCCAGCATGACCGCTGACTTGATGCAAACCGCTGTCAAAGTGAATTATCCAATCATCCTGATGGAAGGGTTCGGGCGGATGCCCCTCAATCAAGCCGCTTTCAACCTGCTTTCCACCAATGAAAAACGCGATATCACCCTCAATGGCGTCTGGGATGCCGACCATCATGAAAAACCGGAGCTATTTATTCCGCTTCCGGCTCAAGGCACTCCAGCCCAGGATTATTCGGAACTGACCCGTGGTAAAACCGTCCGAGTGACCGTCCCGCCGTACGCCGGGCAATCAGCACTGTTGGTGACGATCCGGCATGGGTTAACCCTGCTGGCAAACAGCCAACGGGTAAACGCCGCAGACATTCAACTCAGTACAACCCAGATCGTAACCGTGCCCCTCGCAAATCTGGATGTGTTAGAATAAAGTAAGGAGAGAGTCCCATGAGCCTTGACAACACCCCACCCAATGAAAATGAACCCGATGAGAATCAATCGGAAGGTCTTTCCTTCGATGAATTTCGCGATCAGTACGATGACGAGGTCCCGACCGAAGAAGAACCACCCCAACCTGGCGGTCGTACCTTCGTCACTGTAGTTGGCATCATTGGCGCCATTGTCGTACTGGCGGCTCTGGCTTTGGTTGGCTACTTCCTGTTCACGCGCGGAACACTGGCTACGCGCTTCCAGCAGCAAGCCGCTCAAGTCAACGCAGAGAATACGGCCATCGCAGCCACGGCCACCGACGCATCCATGGTGCAGATGACGCAAAAGGCCATTCTGCCTCCCACCTGGACGCCCTTGCCGCAGAATACTACCGTCCAGGCTTCTCCGACCCCCAAACCGACGAACACCGCGGATGCAGCTGCTGAAAATTCGACAGCGACTGCCCAGGCCAATCTGACACTGTCGGCGCAAGGCGGCAGTGCCGGTACGCCAGTCGCCCAGGCTGCCTCACCTACCGCCCGCGCAACCGCTCGCGCAAGTGCAACCAGCCGCGTTAGCGCTACGCCGTTGAAAACCGCCACTGCTTTACCGCAGACCGGTTTCGCCGATGAAGTCGGATTGCCTGGCCTGCTTGGTTTAGCGCTCAGCCTGGTGATCGTGGTATTCGCTGCCCGGCGCATTCGGCTTTCAGCCAGCCATTAAACGGATACGCTGCCCGTCAGAAAAGCCAGGAAGACGGATAAAGTTTCGTCTGTTAAATATGACACCCCATGCCTATTCCAAACGAAGGCATGGGGTGTTTTTTTGGTTTTACCTAGTCTCTAAAACCCCACTGCAGCCATAACGGGATTACAACTACATCACATCCAGAGCAACTTTTTGGCCGAAGCCAAGCAGCGCCTTGACCATGTCGTCGGTACGGCCTTCCGCATACACGCGCAATACTGGCTCGGTGCCTGAGGGGCGGATCAGCAACCATGAGTCATCGCTCATAATGTATTTCACGCCGTCCACCACGCTTACCTCCTGGACCTTCTCGCCGCCAATTTCGGCGGGCACGCAGTCGCGCAAGTAAGCTGTCATTTTGTCTTTTGAGACGGGATGACCCAACCGGATGTCTTTGCGCTCGTAAAATGCTGGTCCAACCTCTTTCAGCAAGTTCTCAACCAGTTCGGACAGCGGAACGCCGTAGCTTGCCACCATTTCGACCAGCAGCAGCCCCATGATCACACCGTCGCCCTCAGGGATATGACCTTTGAAGGAGATGCCGCCAGATTCCTCGCCGCCGATCAAAACATCCTCTTTCAACATCCGGTCGGCGATATGATTGAACCCAACCGGAGTTTCATAGAGCGGCAAGCCGTATTTCTTCGCCAGCCGGTCGATCATGCGGGTGGTCGAAACAGTCCGAACCACCGCACCGCTCAACCCGTGTTTTTCGACCAGGTAACGCAGCGACAGCGCCATAATTTTGTGCGGATCGACAAAATTGCCGCGTTCATCCATCGCGCCGATGCGGTCCGCGTCGCCGTCGGTCGCCAGGCCAAAACTACCGTAACCCATCGAAATGGCGCCGGCTAATGCCCCCAGGTAACGGCTAATCGGTTCGGGGTGAACACCGCCAAAACCCGGATTCATTTCGCCGCGCACTTCATACACCTCGCAGCCGGTTCCCTGCAGCACCGAGCGCAGCACTCCTCGCCCGGAACCGTACATCGAATCGACCACGATGCGTTGGGGGTTTTCAGCGATGACATCGAATTTGATCAATTTCCGCAAATGTTCAGAATAGGCGGGGATGGGATTAAAGCGCGTGAGCAGGTTTGTGTCCCGCGCCTGTTCATATTCCATGACATTCGGGCCGCGTCCTTGTGTCTCGTTATCGTTGAGGTAAATTTCCACCTTGCGGCATTGCTCGGGCGAAGCAGAGCCGCCGAATGCAGCTTTGAGCTTGACGCCGTTATAGCGCGGCGCATTGTGAGACGCGGTGATCATGATGCCGCCAATTGCGTTCAGATTGCGCACTGCATAGGATATGGCTGGCGTGGGTGCGTCAGCCTGCGCAAGATGTACTTTGAAACCGTTTGCCGCCAGCACCCGCGCCGTCTCGACAGCATAGCGGTCCGAGAGGAAACGGGTATCAAAACCCACCACCATGGTATGCGGGTCAGGATTCAGTCCGGATGCCTCGCCGTTGATCCACGAATCGGATCGGACTGCATCGGCAATTGCCTGGGTGACCTGGCGTAAATTATTGAAGGTAAAGGTATCCGAGATAACGGCGCGCCAGCCGTCGGTGCCAAAATGGATCATGCGATTTTACTCCAGACCTTGGAATTGTCTAAGATGATGGGCTATTTTACCACCCCGGAGCGGGTGTGGCGGTAGCCAACAAGCTTTGAACGACCCAACCTTCAAGACCGATTTCAGTACGAACCTTGACCCAGATGGTTCCGCTCGTACCGCGAACCGGGTCCGAGATCACCTCCAACATATTGCCATTCAAAATGGAAGAGAGAATTTTTCCATCGGGTTCATCGCGCAGCAGTGCACCGCCACCGGTTGGCGCCTCAACCCGCGCCCAAACCGGCGTTGGTTGGGGGGTGATTGTCTGGGTCGCTGTGTCGGTGGGCTCAAATGTAATCGTGGGGGTAAGTGTAGCGGTTGGAGATTGATCGACTACCGGTTGCGGCGTGGTTGTTTGCGTCATTGTAATCGTGACGGTCGGGCTGGGGTTTGCAGACAGGATATTGGGTGGAGAAGTTGGTTCTACATTGCGGACTGGTCCCTTGTTGAGGGGCGAGGTAATAAATGCAACCGCCAACACACCCAGCGCTAAACCAGTTAGCAGAAAACCGGCCAGTTTTTTAGGTGGATTCCCCAGGATGATCAGTGATAGGATCCCGACCAGGACAGCCCAGGCCAAATGCACACCCGCAACATTGATTCCCGCAATCCAGGCGCTGTCGTTGAATGCAACCAGGTTGAAGCCCGCTGCGGTTAACGGTGGAAATAACCCGTATGCTATGGCAACGTTGGCAACCAGCGGCCGTTTGCGTGGAGAACGTACCAGCATGTAAACCGAAAGGCCAACCCCAACCGCCAGAACGAGGAAATTCGGCCACTCGTAACTTGTCCAAGAGGTAAAAACGGGCACCGGGCCGAGCGGAAGCATGGGCAAGAGGGCGCCGGCTAAAGCGCCAAAGCCAAACACAAACATCGCTGCAGCCAGCGTGCTGAGGCCGGCCTTTAGTAAATACCTGCCAGATCCGTTGATGGCTGCCAGCGCTATTCCCAATACCGGCCCGAGGAACGGCGCAAAAAGAACCCCCAGCACCAGCAGAGCATCTGAGAACAGCAGCAGCGCAATCGCCAGCGTCACGCCGGAAAGGAGACAGGCGATGAAATAGTCATAAGATGGTGTTAGCTGCCGCGCCACTGCTTCCAACCAGGCTGTCTGTTCATCATCGCTGCGGGGTAATAAAGCCCGGTGAAGGCGCCGGCGGCGGGCAGCAGCCAGGTTGGAATCGTTTTCAGAGGGAAGGGGTTCACTGGTGGGAAGACTCATTTTCGCAATGTCGCAATCATTCGGAGGGGTTTTTCGAGCAATTCGAAGGCTGCCAGGATATCCGGCACGACGATATCAGCAGCGAACAGTGTTTCCTGAGCAGCGCCTTCGCGGGAAAGCACGCAAATTCCCACTGCAGCAGCGCGCAGCATTTCACTGTCATTTGCCCCCTGTCCAATGGCCACAACATGCGCAGCACCCAACCTCTGAATGAATGCTGCTTTTTGGGCGCTTTCATTGCCTGGTTGGATAATATGTGCATTCAATTCAAGTTGGTGGTCAATTTGCGTCTGCCCGCCATAAGTATTGGCGGTCAGCAGATGAATTTCGAGCCGGTCGCGCAGGGTTTTGAACGCGCGGACAACCCCGTCCTGCAATTTCCCGTCCAGGGCTAGCGTGCCATTTACATCACTGACCAGGTAATTGAGTTTTAAGGTTCCCCGCCCGGGCACATTCAATTCAATCATAGGTCAATTATAATACAGCAAAATTACCGCACTTACGGGTACAATAACCAACATGACTTCGAAAAACGCATTACGCCCCTTCTTGCAGATTGCTTTGTTCCTGCTCTTGGTGATTCTGGCGGCTTGTTCCGCCGATCCGGGCGTCACGCAGGCCCCACCAGTCGATCCATCCCCCTCGCCAGGCCCCACCCTTGCTGACCCTCCCACGCCAACACCCGCCCCAGCTTCAGTCTGGCTGATCGCCGGCCCGGATGTGGCTGTCAGGCTGCGCGAGGATTACTCGAATGTGCTGGCGAATCAAGCTGCTCAGGATAATCTGGCATTTGAGGTAAAGGATAGCTTCAGGCAGAGTGATCTGCCTGCCGATTTAAAGGTTGCGCTTTTTCTATCACCCCTGGACGACATTTCTACCCTGACTGCCAACCTGCCAAACACCCAATTCGCGGCGGTGACCGCCTCTGACCTGCAGCCAGCAGCAAATTTTAGCGTGATCCGGACGGCTGACAACCAGGTCGCGTTTCTGGCGGGCTACCTGGCAACGCTGAATGCGCCGGATTTCCGTTCGGGCGCCCTGTTTGTGGATGGTGCAGCCAACAGCGCTCAATTGCAGGACAGCTTTTTAAATGGCGGGCGGTATTTTTGCGGGCGCTGCGCCCCGGTTTTCGCACCGATTGTGCTTTTTCCGCAGGTGGGAGTAGTGCCCGCCAATGCCGATGCGGCGGGTTGGCAGGCAGCCTTCGACGCGCTCAACCAGAATAACATTGAAATGCTCTACCTACCGACCGAAGGTCTGCTGCCGGATTTCCTGGCTTACCTGGCCGGAAAGAATGTCAAGATTATCAGCAATGCCCCCCCACCGGCTGGCAGTGAGGGCTTGTGGGTGGCAACCGTCCAATCGGATACTCTGGCAGCCATACAGGCCCTTTGGCCGGATTTGATCGCAGGGACGGGCGGCAAGACCATTCAGGCCGGCCTGGCGTTGACCAACGTCAACAGCGCGAACCTGTCTTTGGGTCGGCAGCAACTGGCCGAAAAAATTATCCCTGATTTAACCAGCAGCATTATTTCGCCGTTGAGCGTTCCGTAAGGAAAAAAGTGCCAGGTGATACTGACTCCCGAGGACATGTTCTAACCCAGCTAATTCAAGCATCTGAGTGCGATGCACGTCCGAAATGCATGGGGCTTACCTTGTAACATTTTAGGTCAGGTGTGTCGCTCCTTAACCATATAAACCTGAAAACAATATTCATCCAGGAGCAACGCACCCAATAGCAAACAGGTTTTCTCCGTGTCTCCGTGGTGAAATTTCTTTTTCTACCCGCGGAATTCTTCCATCGAGGTCTGGCCAGGTGGAGTAATGTTGCGCCGCTGCAGCACTTGACCAACGGTCAGCCACAGGATCTTGATATCCAGGCCAAAGGACCAGTGGTCAACATACCACACATCCAGCGCGAATTTTTCTTCCCAGGTGAGCGCGTTACGCCCGTTGACCTGCGCCCAACCCGTGATACCCGGCAGTACATCATGCCGGCGGCGCTGCTCTGCCGAATAACGCGGCAGATATTCCACCAGCAACGGCCGAGGACCAACCAGGCTCATCTCTCCGCGCAGCACATTGATCAACTCTGGCAGCTCATCCAGGCTGGTAGCCCGCAAAAAGTGCCCCAGGCGGGTGATACGCTGCGTATCAGGCAGCGGATTACCGTTACTGTCCAGTTCATTCGACATCGAGCGAAATTTGTACAGGGTAAATATTTTGCCATTATGGCCTGGCCGCGGCTGGCTAAATAAAATAGGCCGTCCGTGATTTATCCAGACCAGCACCGCCAGAACTGCCAGGAGCGGAGAGGTCAGAATCAGCCCCAAGCTGGAAATGAGCAAATCGAATATTCTTTTGGATAAGGGTATCTGTGAAATTCCGGAATAGCGGCCAGGCATATGCGCATTGTACCAAAAACCTAAGCGGTTAGGTTATAATTTTTCCCAAAACGATAGGACCTCGGGAGACGTTTCATGCGGCTGAAGATCAGCATCGAATATTGCGCAGTTTGACACTATACCGACCGGGCTGCCAGTCTGGCAACCGACTTGCTCAAGTATTATGAGCCTGAAATCGAATCCTTGACGTTGATTCCATCCTCAAGCGGCAGGTTCGAAATCACCGTCAACCAGCAGTTGCTTTTTTCCAAAACTGAACTCCACCGGCACGCCATACCCGGTGAAATAACCACCCTGATCTCAAAATACCTTACGGAAGGCAATCCATCATGACCAAAAAGGGACGCGTTTTCTCCGGCGCCCGCCCCACCGGGCGGCAGCACCTTGGCAACTATCTCGGCGCCATGCGTAATTATGTTGCGCTGCAAGATGACTACGACTGCATATATTGCGTTGTCGATGTTCACGCATTGACCACTCTGGAAACCACGCTGGAACTCAAGCAAAACACATACGATATGGCGCTAGACTGGCTGGCTGTTGGGATTCGCCCGGAGGAATCGGTTGTCTTCGTCCAGTCGCATGTCCCTCAGGTGATGGAGCTGCACACATATCTTTCCATGGTTACACCGCTCGGCAAATTGACCGACCTGCCAACTTTCAAAGACAAAGTACGCGAGAATCCCAACAATATCAACTACGGCCTGGTGGGTTATCCGGTGCTGATGGCAGCCGACATCTTGCTCTACGGTACCGATTTCGTCCCGGTAGGCATTGACCAGGCGCCGCACCTCGAATTCACCCGCGAGGTGGTGCGCTCTTTCAATTACCGCTACGGCAAGCCGGTTCTCAAAGAGCCGCAGATGAAAGCCACATCGGTACCCAAGGTGCTGGGGATCGACGGTGTGCAGAAAATGAGCAAGAGCCTCAACAATCACATCGAGCTGGCTGCCACACCGGAAGAAACCACCCAGCGCGTGATGCAAATGGTCACCGACCCGGCGCGGGTACGCCGCAGTGACCCGGGCAACCCTGACGTATGCAACGTGTTCTCCCTCCACAAAATTTTCTCGCCGCAGGCGGATGTTGACATGGTCAACGTGGAATGCCGCCGGGCCGGTATTGGCTGTGTGGACTGCAAGAAATTGCTGGCAAAAAACTTGAACGCGCACCTGGAATCCTTCCGCGCCCGCCGCACTGATCTGGATAAGAACCCGGCATATATCTGGGATGTTCTGGATGACGGCGCCAGACGGGCGAATGTGCTCGCCGAAGGAACCATGGTGAACGTCCGCAGCGCCATCGGTCTGCCCTGATGCGGGCTGTCGTTCAGCGCGTCACGCGCGGTTCCGTACAGGTGGATGGCAAATCCATCGCTGCGATTGGCCGCGGCTATGTCATTTTGCTGGGTGTTGGTCCGGCCGATACCGACGCAGTCGCGGCTGCCCTGGCCAAAAAAATATCTTTGCTGCGCGTCTTCGAAGATGAACAGGGCAAAATGAACCGGTCGATTCAGGATATCGGCGGCCAGGCGCTGGTCGTATCGCAGTTTACGCTTTATGCAGATACCAGCCGGGGCAACCGACCTTCGTTCATCAACGCAGCCGCGCCAGAGATCGCCAGCCCGCTGGTGCAACGTTTCGCTGCTCACCTCGCCAGTTTCGGCATCCCCGTGCAGCAGGGAGAATTTGGCGCTCACATGCTGGTGGATATCGAAAACGACGGCCCAGTCACGATCTGGTTCGAATTTTGAGGTATTCCTGAACAACACCCGCCTGGAAAGTCAAATTCAGTTGACTATTCTCCGCCTGATATGGTAATATCAAGCTGCTTATATCCGTTAGCGCGAAACGGATACTTTTAAATCAGCGTGTCTTTTTCGAGAGAGGAGAAAGCCCATTAGTACCACAAATTACCGGGTAAATGAAGCGATCCGCGTGCCAGAAGTGCGTGTAATTGGGCCAAATGGGGAGAACCTGGGGGTAATCCCGATTGAAACGGCTCTCCGGGTTGCAAGGGAAGCCGAAATGGATCTCGTCGAGGTTTCAGGTAATGCTGTACCGCCTGTTTGTCGTGTCATGGATTTTGGCAAGTTCCTGTATGAACGCACCAAAAAGGACCGTGAGGCGCGCAAAGCACAGACCAAGATCGAAGTCAAAGAGATTCGACTGCGCCCTAAGACTAACGAACACCACCGCGGCTTTAAAACCCGCGACGCCCGCCGCTGGCTGTTGGATGGCATGAAGGTCCGTGTAACCATTCGTTTCCGCGGGCGCGAAATCGATTATCCAGAACTGGCGTTGGAAGATTTGCGCGAAATCGCTCAGGAATTGGTCGATATTGCCGTCGTCGAGCAACCCCCCATGATCGAAGGCCGCACCATGACGATGGTTCTGAATGCGTCACGACCGTCCAAGAAAAAAACAGCTGAAGAACCTCAACAAGAACCGGTCGAGTAGGCTAGCTGATTAACCAGGCTGACCAGATTCTTTAAGTTTTTACCAATTCGCGAATATTCTGGTATAATTTGCGGTCGCGCAAGCAGACCGCATTTAATTTAACGAGAGGAGTAAAGCTGTGCCTCGCAAGCTTAAAGACGCAAAAATCAAGCTGAAGACCCATAAAGCGACCTCAAAACGGTTTCGCATGACCGGGTCCGGCATCCTGGTACGCACCAAGGGCGGCAAAAGCCATCTGCGCCGCCGCACCTCCAAGCGCACCAAGGCATTGTTGAGCGAGATGATCCCTGTAGAAGGGGAAAGCATCATCAAGCGCGTTGTTCGATTGGCTCCCTACCTCAAAAAGTAGGGATTTGTTCGGTTTTTTGTGCGGCTGTTGGGTGCTCGCAACAGGTGATTTCACCGGCGCCCAGGGGTTCGCAAAGGAGTAGAAATGCGTGTAAAAGGCGGCCCTCAAGGCCATCTCCGTCATAAAAAGATCTTAAAATTAGCAAAAGGTCAGCGAGGCTCAAAGCACCTGCTCTTCCGTCGGGCAAATGAAGCCATGCTGAAGGCTCTGTGGTATTCGTTCCGCGACCGCCGCACCCGCAAGCGCGACTTGCGCAAGCTGTGGATCGCCCGCATCAACGCCGCGGCGCGCATCAACGGCATCAGCTACTCTCGGCTGGTGTTCGCCCTGCGCAAAGCCAATATCGACCTCAATCGCAAGATGTTGGCCGACATTGCTGTCCGCGACCCGCAAGCCTTCACTGCCATTGTCACCCAGGCTAAATCAGCCTGATTGCCCAGCCACAGCGGTTCTGCAAAGCGAATTCACACGGGATGACCATGGTCGTCCCGTGTATATTTTTAATTTAACCAGCTATACTCAATATCAACCTTATGATCACTTCGTCCCAGAATCCCAAAATCAAGCGTATCCGCGGACTGCTGGAGAACCGGAAAGACCGCCAGCAGGAAAAAGTCTTTGTCATCGAAGGCGTCCGGCTGGCTGAAGAAGCGCTAAAGTCAGAGAGCCAGATTGAATTGGTTTTGTACAGTGCAGAGCTTTCCACCCGCGGCCTTGCGCTGGTTGCGCAATTCTCAGCGATGGGCTGCCCGGTAGAGGAAATGGATGCGGGCATCCTGCGCAGCCTGTCAGACACCGAGACCCCGCAGGGCATCCTGGCAGTGCTGCCGCAGCCGGTAAGCGAATTACCCAAAACCTGGGATCTGCTGTTGGTGCTCGACCGCATCCGCGACCCCGGAAACCTGGGTACCATGCTGCGAAGTGCGGCCGGCGCCGGAGTTCAGGCGGTAGTACTGACGCCCGGCAGCGTAGATGCCTTTAGCCCAAAGGTAGTGCGCGCCGCTATGGGAGCACATCTTCGTCTGCCAATCCTGACGCTCGACTGGCCCGAAATTATTGCAGCCTGCCGGCAATCCGATCCACAACCGGCGGCTTTGCTGGTAGCTGATTCCGCCGGCGGCGATCCATGCTGGGATGCAGACCTGCGCCAACGTCTGGCGCTGGTGATTGGCTCCGAAGCCGATGGCCCGCAGCAAGCCGCCTTGGAAGCTGCTAACGGCCTGGTGCATATCCCCATGCCGGGAAAAGCCGAGTCACTCAATGCAGCCGTTGCTGCAGCCATCTTACTTTACGAAGTGGTTCGACAGAGGAATTTGTGAACATTCGCTCCATCACTACCTTTTATGATCCTGCCCTGGGCGGGATGACTCCGCCGCTGGAAGTTCTGGCCCAATTTGCGGCAGCCGCCAAAAACGCCCTCCAGGCCAACGATTACCCGGTACAATCCATCCGGCTGGCTACCTCCCCCTTCCCCGGATGGGCTCCCAGGCTGACCAGCGACGCTTTGGCCGCGCTTGCAGTTGACCTGGAATCACAAGCTGCCAGCCTCGGTTTCAACTATGTGTCGCTCGGCCCTGCGGACCCCGCTAACCCAGCCAGCTACCCTGCAATCCCCTTGATTTTAGCTGCGGCTCAATCCGTGTTTGCCACCGGGCTGATGACATCTCCTGGCGGAAAAGTCTCCCTGCCAGCAGTCCGCGCCTGCGCTGAAATTATCACTCAGGCTGCCAAAATCTCGCCCGACGGCTTCACCAATCTACGTTTTGCCGCGCTGGGAAATGTGCCGCCCGGCTCGCCATTCCTGCCGTCCGCTTATCATTCGGCAGGCGCGCCGCCCGCGGTCGCTCTGGCAGTTGAATCCGCTGACCTGGCGCTGGAAGTCTTCAAGCAGGCGACCTCGCTGGAAGGCGCCCGCCTTGGTCTGCTCAACCGATTGGAAGAACATGCTGCCCATTTGCAGGCAGCTATGGCCGAACCCTGTCAGCGGTTCGGGGTGCGCTTTTTAGGCCTGGATTATTCACTGGCGCCGTATCCATCAGAAACCTGTTCAAGCGGTTCTGCCCTGGAAAGCCTGGGATTATCTCGCCTGGGGTTATTCGGGACATTGGCAGCAGCCGCGTTTTTGGCTGACACGTTGGATCGTGGAAATTGGCCGCGTTCCGGATTTAATGGGTTGATGTTGCCGGTGTTGGAAGATTTAACCCTGGCAACCCGCGCAGCCGAAGGCAGCCTGACCGTGCGGGATTTGCTCATGGTCTCGGCGGTCTGCGGCACCGGATTGGATACGATTCCTTTGCCCGGGGAAGCGACAGCAGCGCAGCTAGCCGCCATCCTGCTGGATGTGGCCGTCTTGTCGCAGCGCCTTGATAAGCCGCTCACCGCTCGGCTGATGCCTATTCCAGGCAAAGCTGCCGGCGAGCGCACCGATTTTGAATTCGAATTTTTCGCCAACAGCCGGGTGATGGCCTTGAACGCTGAACCGCTAACCGGTTTCTTGGCTGGTGATGAAGAGATCGACTTCCATCCGAGGTCTAGTTATCAGTAATTTTTACCCCGGAGGCGCAAAGGACGCAGAATTTGTAGGTTGGATCGAGGGCTACTCGCATTAGGGGAATTCGCGTTCTTGCGTCTTAATCTTTAAATCAGGTATCAACCCAATTGCTCCGTGGGGAGAAGCTATTCATTCACCTGCTTGAAATCCACCAAAATCAGATTCTTCTCGCATTCGGCGTATGTATCCAGCACGATCAAGTCCGACAACGGTAGATCGGACTGGTCGAATAGCTGGATCGTCAACTGCCCGACCGTTGCACGCGGCGCATCCGCCAGAGTAAATTCATACCCGGACAGGCCGTACTGCAATGCCGTGCCCGTCAGGCTAAGTAGCTTGATCGTCCGGTTACCCAACCAACCATTGATTGCCACGCGAATCCCTTTTACCGGCCGGTTCTGGATGTCGAACACTCGTCCGGCGACCCCCATCCAGGCACACCCGCGAGTTGGTTCATACAGACTGGCGGAAATTCCCTGTGGTTGCGCCTGCAAACCGAAGGCGAATTTTCCGGGTTTGGCGGTTTCCGAAGTTGGCGATGGGCTCTGGGCTGTAGCCGGGGTACCTGCCACAATTAACACCGCCGTCGTAGGCGATGGAACTGCGGTCGGAGGATCGATGGCGGGAAGAGTCGGCTCGCTGGTGGGCGTCCAGGTTGGCGGCAGGCTGGTTGGAGTTTCGCTGGCGCTTAGCGGAACAATTTCTCCAACCTTGGCCGGCGGCGGGTATGGATTGACCCCTGCAGCCGGATTGTTGAAGATTACCAGCAGGAGCACCACCACCGCTAACGTTGTTAACAAGGCGACAATGGTCAATGCATTCCAATAATTTTCGCGCATGACCGTTTTTTTCTTGATCCCTTGTTCCTCTTGTGATCCAACCGGTATCATGATCTACTATTCCTCTTGCTAAGGCAATAAAATTTCGACTGTGCTGGCAGAACGCCGGGCTTCGAGCCAGCTATCCAGCGCAAGGTGCTGTAACGTGAGTCGTGCGTCCACGGATAGGATTCGGTCGCTTTCTCGTTCGATGACATAAATGATGTGATAACCAAAATCCGTTTCGACCACCGGACTATATTCACCGGGTTGCAGCGCAAACGCGGCTTCTTCAACCGCCGGTTGCGTCAGGTAGCCGTGCGGGAACCAGCCAAGGATGCCGCCGGTGTTGGGATCATACTTTGCTGCCAGAGTTGCAAAATCCGCACCAGCATCCAGTTGACGGATCACGCCTTCAGCTGTATCCCGTTGACGCACCAATATTTGCTGTGCGCGTACTTGTTCAACTCGCTCAGGCACAGCGTTGATCAACGCATCGCGTTGCCAGGCGCTGGCTGCTGCCCGACGCATGGCGGAACGGAAACTGACCGGCGAGTAGCCGTTTGCCACCATCCAGGCGTCCAGGACTGCCTGGCCGCCAAGGTCAGCCGCCAGAGCATCGATCCGCTCCTGCAGCCCGGCATCATCTATCTGAAAGCCGCCCTCGACCGCAGCTTGCGCCAGCAGCGTTTGGTTGACCAATTCATCCAGCACCATTTGGCTCTGTTCTTCCGGGGTTCGCGGTTTACTCAACTCGGCATCCGCGGCCTGCAACTGCATTAATTGCGCGTCATACTCTGCCAGCGAGACACCCTCGCCATTGACGTTCAGCGCCATTGGTTCCGGCGTTGCAGTGACAGTCGCTGTTGCGGCAGGTACATCCGTAAAGACTGCTGTTCCCGTATCCGGGGTCTGGTCTCCGGGTAAAGTGGGATCGGCACGACAGCCGCTTAAAAAGACCAGCGCCATGCCGGTTACCAGCAGGGCAGCTATAAATCTTATCGTTTTCGGGGAAGGCATGGCAATGATTATAATGCAAAACAGGCTGCGGAAGTTTCCGCAGCCTGTTTACAAATCGAACGGTTTAGTATTCGGGCATCTGAGGAGGAGCAGGTTTGTCCTTCTCAGGTACGTCAGTAATCAGGGCTTCGGTGGTCAAGATCATGGCCGCGATCGAAGCAGCGTTCTCGAGTGCGCCGCGGGTAACCTTGGCAGGGTCGATGACGCCGCCCTTGACCATGTTCATGTACTCGTCGCGCAGCACATCATAACCAATCTGGTTGTCACCAGCTTTTTTCTGAGCCTGGCGGACGTTTTCGATCACAACCGAGCCTTCTTTGCCGGCGTTCTCAACAATCTTGCGCATCGGAACTTCCAGCGCCTTGCGCACAATATTGACGCCAATCTGCTCGTCGTCGTTATCCATTTTGACGCTGTCCAACGCTGCCATTGCGTTGATCAACGCAACGCCACCGCCCGGGACAATACCTTCTTCAACGGCAGCACGGGTCGCGGAAAGCGCGTCTTCCACGCGGTGTTTCTTTTCTTTCAGTTCGGTTTCGGTGGCAGCGCCAACGCGAATGATGGCAACGCCGCCGGAGAGTTTGGCCAGGCGTTCCTGGAGTTTTTCGCGGTCGTAATCGCTGGTGGTCTTGTCGATCTCGACCCGAATTTGCTCGATGCGCCCGTGGATTTCGGTTTCGTTGCCCTTGCCGCCAATAATGGTGGTGTTGTCTTTGTCAGCCACGACTTTTTCGGCGCGACCGAGGTCGGTCAGGGTTGTGGTCTCCAACTTGCGGCCAGTTTCCTCGGAAATAACCGAGGCGCCGGTCAGGGTGGCGATATCCTGCAGCATTGCCTTGCGGCGATCGCCAAAGCCAGGGGCTTTGACAGCCAGCACATTCAGCATACCACGAAGTTTGTTTAGCACCAGGGTCGCAAGGGCTTCACCGTCGATATCTTCAGCGATGATGACCAGGTCGCGTTTGCCAACCTGAACCAATTTTTCCAGTACCGGAACAATGTCCTGAGCAGCCGAGACCTTCTTGTCGTAGATCAAAATGTAGGGCTCAGCAATGGAGGCTTCCATGTGCTCCGGATCGGTGATGAAGTAGGCCGAAATATAACCGCGGTCGAACTGCATACCTTCCACATACTCGGTCTCGAACTCGAGGCCTTTGGATTCTTCGACGGTAATAACGCCGTCTTTGCCGACCTTGTCCATTACCTCAGCGATCAACTCGCCGATGGCACGGTCCTGGGCGGAGATGGTGGCGACATTCCCGATTTCTTCTTTAGTCGTGATTTTGATCGCCTGGGAGCGGATCCCATCAGCGACAGCCTTGGAGGCGGCTTCGATACCGCGTTTGAGCAGCATCGGGTTGGCGCCAGCGGCCAGGTTTTTTAAACCTTCTGTGACGATGGCATGCGCCAATACGGTCGAGGTGGTGGTGCCGTCACCGGCAATGTCATTAGTTTTTGTTGCGGCTTCTTTGAGCAGCTGGGCGCCCATATTTTCAAAGGGGTCTTCCAGCTCGATTTCTTTGGCCACGGTCACGCCATCATGGGTGATGGTGGGAGAGCCAAATTTGCGATCGAGCGCCACATTCCGCCCCTTGGGGCCGAGGGTGGTCGCCACAGCGGTGGCAACAACATCAATTCCGTTCTTTAAGCGGCGGCGCGCATCTTCCGAAAATACCAATTGCTTGGCAGCCATAGTGATTCTCCTAGTTTATCGAATGGTATAAAAATTTACTTGGGTTCCACAATCGCGAGCAGATCGCTCTCGCGCAGGATCAACAGTTTCTTGCCGTCCATTTTGATTTCAGTGCCGCCGTACTTGGCATACAACACTGTATCACCTACTTTGACGTCCATCGCGATGCGGTCGCCGTCTTCGTCGCGGTCGCCAGGGCCAACAGACAAAACAACCCCCTTCTGGGGTTTTTCTTTAGCGGTTTCCGGGAGCACGATGCCACCAGCGGTGACTTCTTCCTGCTCCAGCGGCTCAACCACAACACGACTGCCTAAAGGCTTGAGATTGAATGACATTGAAACCTCCGAACGTGAATTTGGTTTATGGTCTGGAATTTTAGCACTCTATACTATAGAGTGCTAATACAGCCAAATCATAATCGTGATTATTATCGAAGTCAAGGGGGTTCCCTGGCTTCTTATGAAACTCTGATATTTTTACTGGCTGGTGGTATTAAAAGAATCGCAGATAGCTTCGCTGGGTTCAATGATCGCCATGATTTCGGTATCGCTGCCAAATCTGGCGCGCACTTCCGCCAGCACTTCCACCGCCCGTTCGCAGTAGTCCAAACCCGGGCGGTGCATACCGGCCAGGACCGACCCATAGGTGTAATAGTACAAAACCGAGCCATCCGTCAAGGGCAACCCCGTGATCTCGAGCGGGGGGTCAACCTCTTTGTTACAGCGCCGCACTTCACAGCTCTCTTCTGCTGTACAGCCGTAAACCGCGCACTTCAACGCCGGAATGGCGCTTTCATAGTTACGCGCCCGGAAATATACCAGCCCCAACTGCCCATAAATATCCGGGCTTCCTGGCTGCATATCCAGCGCGGTGCGCACATTCAAAGCGGCCGAAAAGAATTCCCCCATTTGCGAATAGGTGCGCGAGATGGCTAGGTACGGGACAGGGTCCTTCACACCAATGCGTTTGTTGATATTGACTGCCATTTCGTAATACAGTAGCGCATTTTCGTACATTTCCTTTTCCCGCACCTTGTTGGTGGAACGCAGCCCAAGCGTACGGTAATTGGTGCCAATGCGGATATGCAGCGGTGTGAAGTTGGGGGTGATTTCGATAGCCTTTTTGTATTCTTCGATAGCAGCTTCGTATTCAGCGCTGGATTCGAGCACAAACGCATTCACGCGGTGAACATCCATCAAACTGCTGTCTTTTTCCAGCGCCTGGCGGATATTTTGGAACGCCTGCTCGTATTTCAACTGATCGATGAGAATTTCTGCATAGTACGCCAGAGCCAATGCATTCTGGCTGTCTAATTGCAGTGCAGTAACTGCCGATCGTTCCGCTTCGGCCATTAACGCCCCGGCCTGCTCGCCCGCGTGGGTCGGGTTGGCATTCCAGTTATAGACAAAAGCCCGCACTGCCCAGACAAAGGAACTTTCCGGCTCGGCTTCTACAGCCAGATCGATATTCTTTTTGGCCTCGGTCAGCCGCGCCTTGGCATCGGCATCGGTATTCGACAAACCGGAGTAGTAGGTTTGAATCCGCGCCAGTTCAGCGATCAATTCACCATCATTTGGATCCAGGTCGGCGGCTTGCTGGTAAGCGCGGATGGCGGCCTCCAGATTGCCGGCTTTGAACTGCGTTTCAGCTTCCAGGGCAAATGAACTCGGCATGCGCGTGGCGGTCGGGGTAGGTGAAAAGGCCTCCTTGATATCACCGCGCTCGACGCCTAACCAGATATATAGCCCGGCAATAATCAGTGCCAAAATGAGCAATATCCGGGTTGGATTTGATCTTCCCCGTGATTTGCGAAACAAACTATGCCGGTTATCCAGTTCGATCATGAGTTTTTATTCAGGGGGAGGCGTCGCAGTTGGTTCGGGTACTTGCAGGTCGCCGTCAGCCACCTGCTGACAAAGGTTGACGATTTCCGCAGCGTTGGCCACTGAAAATTCCTCGATACTGACGCCGTTTGCCACCAGCTGTGCAATCGGCAGCGCCTCGCTGCATCGCCCCTGATTTGCCAGCGACAGGCCAAGCATGGTGTAAAACTCCGAGACCGGCCAGTAATCCAGTGCCAATCCTTCAACAACTTCTCCGGTGGCAGCAGTACCGCCGCGCACAGCGATGTTCAGGTTTTCGATGGCTTTTGGATAATCGGTCATGCGGTAATATACAACGCCAAGGTAGCCGTAAAGAAATGGATCGGTTGGGTCGCGCTCAATGGCATCCACCCCAAATGAGATCGAATTCGGGTATTCACCGAGGCTGGCATAAGTACGGGATAACCTGGCATACGGCTCGGGATTGGTCGGGTTCAGCGAAATGGCATTGTTAAATTCCTGAATTGCCTTGGTGTTTTCGCCGATTGCACGGTAGTTGCGGCCAAGATAAATATGAAGATCCGCAATAAAGTGATTCAGCGCTATGGCAGCTTCGAATTCCGCCACTGCCTCCTCATAGTTGTTGGTGTATTCATATACAATCCCGCGCGCCCGGTGCGCTTCCAAAATTTTGGGCTCAAAACTGAGGGCTTTTTTAGAAAATTCGATTGCCCGGTTGAGCATGTCCAAATCACCGGTGGTCGTCTGCGAATGTAAAGCCAGAATCTCTGCCAAGTAAGCGTACGGCAGGGGATTATTTGGATCAAGGTCAATGGCTTGCTGAAGCACGCTTTCTGCAGTGACCATATCATCGGTACGTCCAAGCGCATAACCGCGCAGCGCCATTGCCTGGGTATTACCGGGATTGCTGACCAGCGCATTTCCGGCGTTAACCAAAGCCTCATCAAAGCGGGATGTGTAGATTTGCAAGCGGGCTATATTGATGAAAATGCCCGGATTATCCGGGTTGAGCAGCAACGCATCCTTATAATTCTGGATAGCCTGGGCGTACTTCCCTTCCGCAACAAACTGCTCTGCCTCTGCCAAATAGGACTCGGGAGAGGTGGTAGGCGTGGGCGTTGGCATAAAAAGCGGCGGTGTTTGTGGAACAATCACCTGGTTGATATAGACTGCGCCACCCACTAACAGAACAAGGATGATGATCGTAAGAGGATTTGACCGCCTGCGCCGGCGGTTCATATTAAATTTACTTCCACGTAAATACATGCCTTGATCTTACCATCAGCCAGAAAACATCGTCAAGTTGTCTATCCCGCTTCACAGCTTGCTTTAATAATGCTCCCTTCCGGCGCTTGCACCCCTCAACCAGTCAGGCTAAAATCTCGGTATGCGTTTTGATGTGTTTTCGTTATTACCCCAGGTTCTACAGCCCTATCTAGACGCCAGCATCCTGCAACGCGCCATTCAGAACAATTTACTCGAGGTGTACCTTCATGATATCCGTTCCTGGACGACGGATAAACACCACGTCACCGACGACACACCTTTCGGTGGGGGCGGCGGGATGGTGATGAAACCCGAGCCTATTTTCGCCGCAGTCGAGGATGTCTTGGGCAGCCCGCCGGCCTGTCCGGTGATTTTGCTCACACCCCAGGGACGTACCTACACCCAGCAAATCGCGCAGGAACTGTCCGCCCACCCCAGGATTGCACTGTTGTGCGGGCGTTATGAAGGGGTGGACGAACGAGTGCGCGAACACCTGGTCACCGATGAAATATCGATCGGCGATTACGTGCTAACCGGCGGCGAGATCCCGGCGCTGCTATTAATCGACAGCATCACCCGTTTGATCCCTGGCGCCCTGGGTGACCCGGACGGCGCGCAGGATGATTCTTTCGCCAGCGGCTTGCTCGAATATCCGCACTACACCCGTCCAGCTGAATTTCGCGGGTGGCGCGTGCCGGATGTGCTGCTTTCCGGCAACCACGCTAAAATCGAGCGTTGGCGCCGGGACCAGGCGCTGCTGCGCACGCTGCGCCGCCGGCCTGACTTATTGGAGAAGTTTGAACTCAATAAAAAAGATCGTGAATTCTTAAAAAAGCGGGAGCAAGAGGAGGTTGATTCAACTAATAATAACCTCCGGCCTACATCCGAGAGTTAACCTGCAAGCGCACAACCATTCCAACATAAAGGGGCAACCAAAATGAATAAACGATTTTCCATCGGTAAGACCTTACTGCTCGGCTTCGGCTTCTTTGGTGTCAGCGTCATTTGGTCGGTTTACAACGCTTACGTGCCCATCTTCCTGGCACACAAGTTCAATTTGCAACCGGTTTTGATTGGCTTCTTCATGACGCTGGACAACATCGCGGCGTTGTTAATTCAACCGCCCATTGGCGCCTGGTCGGATCGGCTGCGTACTCCCATCGGACGGCGTATGCCGTTCATCCTGGTCGGCGCACCGCTTGGAGCGCTGGCATTTGGGCTGATCCCGATCCAAACCATTCTGCCATTATTCGTTGCCTGCACCAGTACGTTACTGCTCAGCATGGCGCTGTGGCGCACGCCGGTCATTGCCCTGATGCCCGACATCACCCCCTCCCACTATCGCTCGCAGGCCAACGGCATCATTAACTTTATGGGCGGCATTGGCGCCATCATCGCTTTCCTGTATGGCGCCGATCTTTATGACCTGAATCCTGCCTATCCCTTCTGGCTTGGATCGGTACTGGTCATCTTTGCTTCGTTGATGGTCTTGATTTTCATCCGCGAACCAAAAGAATTCGAGACCACCGATAAAACAGACCCCAACTTGTGGGTCAGCCTGAAAAAGGTGTGGAGCGAGCAGGAGAAATCTCCCCTACGGATCCTTTTCGCTATTTTCTGCTGGTTTGTTGCCTACAACGCCATTGAAGCCTTTTTTACGCTATACGCGGTCAACCATCTTGGCGTGGCCGAGTCGGATGGCGCGCGATTGCTAGGGCAGCTCTCCCTGTTTTTTGTTCTCATGGCGCTGCCAGCCGGCTTGATTGGCGCTTCAATCGGACGCCGCCGCACGATCATGATCGGCATCGTCGGGTTGGCTGCCTGCATGGTTGCCATGTTCGTCATTCCGGCTGAAACCCTGACCATCAGCCTGACCCGGCTGCCGGTGCTTGGCAATGTGCCGGTAGTTGGCGTGATATTGATGCTGGCGGGCATTTCCTGGGCGCTGATCAATATCAATTCGCTGCCCATGGTAGTGGACATGACCGATGACATGCACGTCGGTACCTACACCGGACTGTACTACCTGTTCTCGACCATGGCAGCCATCCTCGGACCCAACCTCAACGGGTTGATCGTTCAATTGAGCGGATCGAATTACTCGTCCATCATGGTTATAGGTCCAATTTTCATGTTGCTGGCCTTCATTCTCATGGCAGGCGTCCGCCGCGGTGAAGCCAAGCCTCAGTCTGCGGCAATCTAAACTTAATACTGGACTGGGTTAGGTAATATTTCACACTTGTCCCGATAGGCAAACGGTTGTATACTGGGAGCATGCTTAGTAGGGGGCAATGCCGTGAAAACGCCCCCCTGCAAGATAAAAATCACCCATCTTTTTGTTCCTTTTCAGGAGGAGAAACCCCAAATGTCGAAGAAACTGTATGTTATCTTGGCTGTTCTGGTCTTAGCGTCGCTGGTTCTGGCCGCTTGTGGACCTACCGCCACCCCCACCCCTGCCCCTGAGGCTCCCAAGATTAAAGCCTGCCAGGTGACGGACACCGGTGGTATCGATGACAAATCCTTCAACCAGACAGCCTACAAAGGCGTCACCGATGCCATCGCCAAATATGGCAACGTTGAAGGCAAATATCTTGAGTCACAACAGCAATCCGACTACGAAGTCAACATCAACGCCTTCCTGCAGGACAAATGCGACGTAATCATCACCGTTGGCTTCCTTCTGGCCGATGCGACCGCTGCTGCGGCCGAGGCCAATCCCAGTCAAAAGTTTGCCACCATCGACGTTGACTACCTGACCTTCCCCAACCTGCGTGGATCCGGCTTCAGCATCGATCAGGCTACCTTCCTCAATGGCTACCTGGCCGCTGGCATGACCAAGACCGGCAAGGTCGGAACCTATGTTGGCATCGCCTTCCCCGCCACCACCCGCTTCATGGATGGTTTCGGTCTGGGCATCGCCAAATACAACGAAGTTCACGGCACGGCCGTTGAACTGCTCGGCTGGGACGTCGCCGCTGGCACTGGTTTGGAAGTTGGTAACTTCGAGAGCACCGATGATGGCCGCAAGATGGGCGAATCGCTCATGGACGAAGGCGCTGACATCATCATGCCCGTGGCAGGACCTGTGGGTCTGGGTACCCTGGCAGTCATGCAGGAACGCGGTACCGGCATGTTGATCGGTGTCGATAATGACTGGGCGCTCGCCAACCCCGATGCGAAGGCTTTCATCCTGTCCTCCGCAATGAAGAACATGGACCTGTTCGTGGCTGAGACGATCGGTTCGGTTATCGACGGTACCTTCACCGCCGGCAACTGGATCGGCAATCTCGATAATGGCGGCGTTGGTTTGAGCTACGGTGGCGTTGAAGTTCCCGCTGAACTCAAAGCCGAAGTTGAAGCTTTGATCCCCCAGATCGTCTCCGGAGCTATCAAGACCATCCCGGATGGCCGTTACTAAAATCTTGCTCCGTAGCGGGTAATCTTTTTCCCAAACCTGCGGGAAAGATAAGAACTCCTCGCCCCTCCCAGAAATTGGGAGGGGCGTTTTTATAGTGGGCCTGACTGGAGTAAGGAATTGTCCCAAAAGAAAGCAGGCGTGCAAGCCCGCCTTTGCATCTTGAAATTATCGGGCCGTCTTCAAGAGCGACATATTATCAACCCCACTCAACCCGCCCCATTCTTGAGGCGGGTGTATCTTAATCGCATGTTTTTGCGCCAAACGGCGCAAAAACATGCGTAATTCATTGAATCTCCACTCCCCGATAGATCCGTTGCTGCAAAAGACAGCATCTAACTGTAAGGGTTGGGTTCCATCCCATCCCCTAAACGTGTGTGATAAATGGCTTTTTTAGACAATCCCCTGCTATATTTTTGCTTGATCCTGTCTGTGTGTTAGTGTGTTGATATTCGGCAACGGAAATAATAATTTCTGGTACAATCGGTTTATTATTGTGCCGAAACAATGTATTTTACGTCTGTCATCAGAAAAATCGGCATAATTCAAGATGTTGAAGCCAAAGGCGCCTCTCGTAAAAAGGAACAACCTGAGAAAGCGGTATCTAAAAGTTCCATGTTTGCGCCGCTTTACTCTGTACGATACCCCTTCCAACGAGATTAAGGCAAATGATTTCCATTCCTCCATTTGAACGAGTTCCCTGAGTGACCAAGTTTCAATGGACCCGGGTGGTGAGCAGCAGGGTAGGTTCAATTCACCTGTCCACCATCTGTTGAAATCTAGCCATGATGCAAAATCATCCCCAATCTCCCGGCACTAATTCATGGAGTATTCTATGACACCCGTTCTGGAATTGCGCGGCATCACAAAACGATTCCCTGGCGTGGTAGCTAACGACCACATTGACCTAAAGCTTGAAGCAGGGGAAATTCACGCCTTGTTAGGCGAAAACGGGGCGGGCAAGACAACCCTGATGAACGTCCTTTACGGTTTATATTCACCGGATGAAGGAGAAATCATCGTCAAGGGCAAGCGGCTCGTCCCAAAATCTCCCAGCGATGCCATTGCTGCCGGAATCGGTATGGTTCACCAGCATTTTATGCTGGTGCCGGTCTTCACGGTTACAGAAAATGTCATGCTGGGGGATGAATATGTCACAAAAGGCGGTCTGCTCGACCGTAAACGCGCCGCAGCCCGCATTCGCGAAATTTCAGATAAGTACAACTTGTTTGTCGACCCCGATGCCTACATCAAAGATACCCCGGTAGGCATCCAGCAGCGGGTGGAAATCATCAAGCTGCTCTTCCGTGAAGCCGATATATTGATCATGGATGAACCAACCGCCGTCCTGACCCCTCAGGAAGCTGATGAACTCTTCAAAATCATGGGCAACCTGAGCAAGATGGGTAAATCGATCATCTTTATTACCCACAAACTGCGCGAAGTACTGGAATTTTCAGACCGGATCACCGTCATTCGCGGCGGCAAGGTGATGGGAACTACCACACCCGCCGAGGCTAATCAGAATCTACTGGCTTCCATGATGGTCGGCCGCGACATCGAACTGGATGTTAACAAGAAACCTGCCCAGGCTGGCGAAAAAGTGCTTGAAGTGACCGGACTCACCGTCGCTGATGCCCATAATCACCTGGTGGTGAAAGGCGTTAGTTTTGATGTCCGCGCAGGAGAGATATTGGGCATTGCTGGCGTGCAGGGCAACGGGCAGACCGAACTCGTCCGCGCCATCACTGGGCTAATGCATCCGGTCGAGGGAAAAATCAGCATTCTCGGGCAGGATACCACTCGCGCTGCCCCCAAAGAAATCATCGAGTTGGGCACGGCGCACATCCCCGAGGACCGCCAAAAAGACGGCCTGGTGCTGCCGTACCCGATTATGGACAACCTGGTGCTCAACACATTTTACAAGCCCCCCTTTGCCAAAGGCGCCATGCTGCAAGAGGAACCCATTCGGGAAAATGCCAACCAACTGGTTGAGCGTTTCGATATCCGCACCCCGAGCATCGAGACGCAAGTTGGGTCGTTGTCCGGCGGCAACCAGCAGAAAGTTATTGTTGCACGGGAATTTTCCCGCCCGATCAAATTCCTGGTCGCATCGCAACCCACCCGTGGTTTGGACGTCGGATCGATTGAATATATTCACCACCGCCTGGTGGAGAAACGCGATGACGGCTGCGCAGTGCTGCTGGTATCCACTGAACTGGATGAAATTATGCAGCTTTCTGACCGGATCGCTGTCATTTTTGGTGGAAAAATCATCAAAATTTTGCCTGCCAAAGGCACAACTAAAGAAGAGATTGGTTTATTGATGGCTGGCGTGGATACCGAGACGCAAAAGCCGGTTTCTCAGCCAGTCCCGGTGGGTTAGAGAGGATGCGCGCATGACTGACAACAAAGAAATGACCCCGCCGCCTGCCGACAATTCTGTCAAACCTGAAAAGGCTGCAAAACCCAATGCTTTGAATATCTTCCTCGAAGAAGTCTCGCGGAATTCCTTGACTGTTACCATTCTGGCAATCCTGACCGGGCTGCTCCTCGGCGGTCTGGTCGCAGTGCTGACCACTGAGACCGTTTATTCATCCTTTAGGACATCCTTCGGGCTAGGATTTAGAGAAGTTTTCAGAGTTTTTGGCATTACCTATTCCGCTCTGTTCACCGGTTCGTTCGGACAGCCGGATGTCATCCGCGCAGCAATTGCTTCCAGGGACTGGCAACAAATCAATACCGCTCTCTCGCCTTTCTTTGAAAGTCTGGTTCAATCGACACCTTATATTCTGGCAGGGTTGGCGGTTGCGCTCGGCTTCCGCGTCGGCCTTTTCAATATTGGCGCCGAAGGCCAGATTTTCGTCGGAGCGCTGGCAGCAGTCTGGGCAGGAACTCGCATCCACGGGCTTCCCCCCATTATTCATGCCCCACTTGCTCTTCTGGTCGGCGGATTGGGGGGCGCGATCTGGGGTTTTATCCCCGGCTGGTTGAAAGCCAAAACGGGGGCGCATGAAGTGATCAACACGATCATGATGAACTACATCGCCTTCCGCCTGAGCGAATACCTGCTGACCGGTTTCCTCAAAGATCCAACCAAAGCCCACCCCATCAGCGCTACCGTGGACACGGCTGCCTGGCTGCCGCGCCTTTTCCCCAACCCAAACCGCTTCCATGTCGGTTTTTTCATTGCGCTGATCATGGCTTACCTGGTGTATTTGCTCCTGTTCAAAACCACGCTGGGGTTCCAATTACGTACCGTTGGCCTTAACCCGAATGCCGCGCGCTACGCCGGCATGAGCATTGTCAAGAATACGGTGTTGGCTATGGCCCTTTCTGGCCTGCTGGCTGGTTTAGCAGGCGCCAACGAAGTTCTGGGCGTCAATCGCAACCTGGGTGTGGCTTTCTCCTCCGGTTACGGCTTTGACTCGATTGCGCTGGCATTGTTAGGCAACAGTCACCCCCTGGGAGTGGTGCTGGCTTCGCTGTTGTTTGGCTTCTTGCGCAACGGCGCGCTGCGCATGCAATTGCAGGCTGGCATCCCGATTGACATTATTTCGATTATGCAAGCTGCCATCCTGGCATTCATCGCAGCCCCGGGCATCATCCGCACCATCTACCGACTGAAAGAGCCAAAGGAAGAAAGCGGCAGCCCATTATTAACTGCTGCGCGGAAGGGACAAGCACAATGACAACGACCACAGCGGCTCCAATCCGAGTTAAGGAAGCAGGATATGTATCTCCACGCCGGCAGCGCGTTATGGGCATTGTCTTCCTCGCACTCGCGACCATGATTTGGGCCTTCTTCTCCCGCACCACCACCGGCCAAATGGTCACCACTTTTGTCATGTCGCCTGGCGGTGCGGTGGCAACTCCGGATCTGGTATTCAAGACTCTGCCCTTTTTGAATGTGTTGGCAACGATTTCTGCGGTAATTGGCGCGTATCAACTGGTGCGCGGTTTCCACGGCAGGACCAATACCATGTTGGGTATCCTGGCCGGGTTTTTCGTAATCGCCTTTCTGGCCTGGGGTGCAGCCGATAAATCGCTGAACCTGGCTGGCCTGCTCAAGGTGGCGGTTGTTCGCGCTGTGCCGTTGACGCTTGGCGCGCTTTCCGGTATCCTGTGTGAGCGTTCCGGCATTATCAATATCGGCATCGAAGGTATGCTGCTGGCTGCCGCCTTCACGTCGACTGTGGCTGCATCCCTGAGCAACCTTTGGGTAGGTTTGATTGTTGCGATCCTCACCGGCGCATTGTTTGGCTGGGTGCTGGCGGTTTTTTCGATCCGTTATAAGGTAAACCAGATTATTTCTGGTACGGTGATCAATATTTTCGCCACCGGCATGACTTCGTTTCTTTCGGCAAAATTCCTGCAGAAATATCAGAACTTAAACAGCCCCGGTCAATTCCCCACCTGGGAAATCCCCGGTCTGTCCAAAATCCCGTTCTTTGGCCCGATCCTTTTCAGCCATAACCTGTTTGTGTATGGCGTGTTTATCCTGCTGATCGTGCTCACCATTGCACTGTTTCACACCAAGTGGGGGCTGCGCCTGCGTTCCGCCGGCGAGCATCCCAAGGCAGCCGACACGCTTGGGATCAATGTCAATCGCACGCGCTACATGGCCACCATTCTTGGCGGCATGATCGCAGGTTTTGGCGGCGCATACTTCACCCTCGGGTCGGTTGGCCGCTTTGACGAGGTCATGACCGCCGGGCGCGGTTTCATTGGCCTGGCAGCCATGATTTTTGGCAATTGGATGCCAACTGGAGCGCTGGGCGCCGGCCTGCTGTTTGGCCTGGCGGATTCACTGGCCGGAAAGCTCACCATTCTGCGCATTCCCATCCCGCCCAAGTTCCTGGAGATGGCCCCTTACATCGTGACGATGATCGTGTTGGCTGGCGTCGTTGGGCACACCTCGCCGCCGGCAGCCGAAGGCACGCCGTACGAAAAAGAGTAATATATATCGGGTGCATTGCACCTGGTTTTGGTGCGTTGCACCTGCTCTTGACCGTTACACGCTGGTCGCCGAAGAGCAGGTGCGTCGCTCCTTAATCTGCGGTCGATTGGCCTCTCTGTTAACTCAGGAGCAACGCACCCGAAATATTTCTGCGTAGGTCGGGTTCGGGGTGGCGAATAACGCTGGTTGAAGGATTACATTTACAACCCCGGACCCTACGTACACGAACTTCTTGTCATCGCGAACGAACGCAGTGAGTGTGGCGATCTGCGCCAATGGTCAAGCCTATTGCGTTTTAGATAAATCGTCTAAAAGATCAATGTAGATTGCTTCGACCTCTCCGAGGCCTCGCAACGACAAATTAATGTAGGGGGTACCGGCCGTGCACCTGCGCGGCATCCACCATGGCCAGAATATTCTCGGCCGGCACCTCATTCATGATGGTGTGCACCGATGCCAGCATGTAATCGCCGCCCTCACCTAGCACCTGAATGACCCGTTTAACCTCGTCGCGCACCTCGGCAGGCGTTCCGGTTGGCAGTATCCGCTGCGTATCGATACCGCCGCAGAACACAATGCGCCGACCGTAGCGCGCCTTGAGTTCAGCCAGATTAGACATGCGTCCGGCCGAAGTCTGAATCGGGTTGAGAATATCCACCCCAATTTCGATAAAATCCTCGATCAGGTTGAACACATCCCCGTCGGTATGGAAGAACACCTTGGCTTTGCTGCGCTGTTTGATAAAGCTAATAAAATCGGCGTGGATCGGCTTTAAGAATTCGCGGTACATTTTGGGCGAAATCAGCAGGCTTTCCTGCGTCCCCAGATCGTCTCCGATCTTGATGATGTCAACATTGTCGCCTAATTCGTCCAGGAAATGCCCCATCAAAATCTTGCAGTAGCCGTAAATCTTTTCCAATAGATATTTACTGAAATCCTTCTCGACTGCCATGTTGTAAAGGAATTTATCCAACCCCTGCATGGCATGCGCCCGTTCGAAGGGAAACATCAGCCAGGGAGTGGCCATAATGGCGTACTGGTTTTCGGCTGCTAATTTCTGCGCCTGAGCCTTGACGTGCGCCACCCGGTAGGGATCATTCATATCCGGCCAATTGGTGTATGCATCAACTTCCTGAATCGTGGTTGCCCCAGCCAGTGGATGAACTCCCGGATACCAGACGCCTTCTTCGATTTCCTTTTGCCCACTGCCCCAGTCGTCGATAAAATTACTGTGCGCGGGACGAGTTTGATTCCGGCGGGTTATGGCCTCCGGCAGCCGGTCGTGTATGCCGCGGACATCACTGTGCAAACGCTTCAAAGTGGTTTCATCTACCCGGGCGGAACCCAATTCAGGCCAATCGTAGATATATTCGTCAGGCGCATCGATCCCCACCAATTTCTTGATCGCCTTGTAAGGCGCCATTTTAATCCCTGTGGCGTTACTCACCCCAATAATTACGGGTACTTGATCCGGGATTTTGTGATTCAACACTGCCTGGACGCGTTCACGGGAAGTCATCACCATGCTTGATTTCCTCCTGAAAGACTAGTTAATATTTGTAAAGTGTTACTGCGTGATTGTAACACGGCCAAACTCCTCGAAAATGGTAAGGGCAAAGATTAGGATCATAGGTACAACTTTTTCAGCCTGCATGTCGTAAATATGAAGACAATAATTTGTAAACTGATCCTTTGTTATAATGGCAAAGTGTCCGCTATGCACGTTCAAAATTCCGCGGGGAAAGTAAATTATGCCAACCATTGAAGTCAAACAAATATCCAAACGATTCGGCCAACAAATTGCTGTGGATCATGCCTCGTTCACGGTAGATCCTGGCGAGATATTCGCGCTGCTCGGTCCCAACGGGGCCGGGAAAACGACCGCCATTCGCATTATTCTGGATATTTTCAAAGCCGACAGCGGTACTGTCAGTGTGCTGGGCGGTCCCATGACCGAGGAAAAGAAAAACCGTCTGGGTTACTTACCCGAGGAACGCGGTCTTTACCAGGACGTGCAGATGGATCGTTCGCTGGTGTATCTGGCGACACTCAAAGGGTTAAGCGCTGCGGATGCCAGCCGCAAGGTCGATGAGATGCTGAAACGCTTTGAATTGTACGATCACCGTAAAAAGAAAATCAAAGAGTTAAGCAAGGGCATGCAGCAAAAAGCCCAGTTGATTGTGACCCTCATTCATGACCCGGAATTGATCATTATCGATGAACCATTCAGCGCCCTAGATCCGGTCAACACCCAGATGGTGAAGGATTTACTGCGCGAAGAGCGCGAAAAAGGCAAATGCATCGTCATGTGCACGCACCAGATGCACCAGGTCGAGGAATTGGCAGACCGTCTGGTGCTGATCAATGAAGGTAAGGTGGTGCTTTATGGCGGGCTGCAGGAAATTCGTCGCAGTTATTCCGGTCAGGAGGTCCATGTTCATGCGTTGACTGACTTGCCGGTCGAACTGCCAGGCGCAGTGCGTGTTGAAAAGGACAATTCAGGCTACCGGATCCACCTGGAACCGTCCGCCACGCCTCAAGCTTTTCTTCAAACCCTGGTCGAACGCGGCGTGCAACTTGATAAATTTGAGATCGCTATGCCCACGCTGGATGAAATTTTCATCCAGGTAGTGACCACTGAGGGTAATTTGCAATGAAAAAGTTCTGGCTGGTGTTCAAGCACGAATACCTCCGGCATGTACTCACCAAGAGATTCATATTTGGCATCCTTTCAGTGCCGTTTTTTGTTGCTCTTTCCATCGGGTTGGGTCTCCTGTCGGTTATCCTTGGCACAGACAAACGTCCGGTCGGCATCATCGATCACTCCGGGGTGCTGGCTGCTCCGGTAATTTACCCGGAAAAAAATGACGGTCCGATTCCGTTTACCACCTTCCTTTTTTTCACGGATGCAAAACAGTCACAAGCTGCTTTGGACAACCGTGAAATCCAAGGGTATTACGTCTTAGAGCCGGATTATTTGACCACAGGTAAGGTAGCCCTCACCGCGACCGAACCGCTGGGGACAGGTGCTGAGGGTGATTTTGCCACCCTTTTGCGCATAAACTTGCTCAAAACCCAACCGATTGAGTTGCGGCAAAGGATGCTGGAAGGTCCGGATGTGACCATTCACTCCGTCTCTGATTCGCGTTCGGTCAGCCCGGACAATATCCTCGGGATCATCATGCCGATTGTGGCCGGTATCCTGTTCGTGGTGGCCATCAATATCAGCGGCGGCTATCTGCTCCAGGCTGTGGTGGAAGAGAAGGAAAATCGTACCATGGAGATTGTGTTGACCTCGGTGTCAACCGATCAATTGATGGCTGGAAAAATTATAGGCAATTTGAGCGTCGGCCTGACTCAGTTGGCGATCTGGTTGATTGCTGCGGTGATTGGCACAATATTCTTTGCCAACCTGCAATCGGATACCGGCAGCGTCGAAATGATCCGTTCCTATCTCCTCATCCTGGCGCTGACTTTTTTACCGGCGTTCGTTATGGTCGCCGCTTTGATGGCCATGCTTGGCGCTACGGCAACCGAAGCCCGCGAGGCGCAGCAGATCTCAGGTTTATTCAGTATCCCCATATTTATGCCGCTGTGGTTCATCACCACGATTCTGGAGCATCCGGATAGCGCTCTGGCTGTGGGTTTCAGCCTTTTCCCTCTGACCTCGCCCCTCACCCTGCCGGTGCGCGTGGCGATTTCGACTGTCCCTGCCTGGCAAATTGGACTCTCGCTCGCCATCCTGGTGGCGGCCGCATTTGGCGCAGTGTGGCTGGCAAGTCGAGCATTCCGGCTAGGTATGCTGCGTTACGGCAAAAGACTGACCCTGCGCGAGCTCTTGCGCGGGACTGCATGAATGTACGCGATAACGGAAAAAATCAATTATGAATAAAGTCCGAGCTGTATTCATTCACGAATTTTTAACTGTCCTTCGGTCGCGTTCTTTTCTATTGACGCTGTTTCTAATCCCGTTGGCCGGGTTTGCCACCATTTTGATTATTTCAAACCTGAAGAAAGATAATCAAGGAACACCGTTAATAAGCATCATCGCTCCATCGCCCGAGCCAAAACCACTGGGGTTGATCGATCAAAGCGGAATTATCCAAACTATTCCGGAATCATATTCGAAGCTTATGATGAGTTCCCCCGACCTGGAAAGCGCCCAGGCGGCGCTAGCCGATGAGGTTATCTCGGGATACTATGTGGTTCTGCCCGATTACCTGACCAGCGGGCAAGTCGATTTTTACCGTTCCGATTTCAACCCGATCAGCGGAGGCAATGATTCCTACGTACTAAGCGCGCTTTTGGAAGAAAATCTTCTCCGTGCAGACCCGCAGCGATTGAAGTTGTTCCAGCAGCCGATAAAACTGGAGACGCACTTCGCATCCACCGCCCCGCAGCGTGATCCAGAAAGCGCCTTGACCTTTTTCCTGCCTTACGCTGTCACCATGCTGTTTTATTTGCTGATCCTTGGATCGTCAAGCACGATGCTCAACAGCATCACCAATGAAAAACAGAACCGGGTAATGGAAATCCTGCTTACCTCCATGACCCCGCTGCAAATGCTGACCGGCAAGATCCTCGCTCTCGGTTTGATCGGTTTGCTCCAGACCGCTTTCTGGTCTGGTTCTGCGTTCATGCTTTATCGATTAAGCGGCCAAACTTTCCAATTACCGATCGAATTTGCGCTTCCCGTTTCATTGCTGGCTTGGGGACTGCTTTATTTTGTACTCGGCTATGCGATTTATGCCAGTTTGATGGCGGGGGTCGGGGCAATGGTGCCTAACCTGCGGGAAGGCAGCCAGGCTACCTTTATGGTTATCATCCCGCTCATGATCCCGCTGTTCTTCATCAACACGCTCATCAGCGCCCCCAACGGGTCGATCTCAATGTTTCTCAGCCTTTTCCCATTGACCGCTCCAATCGCCATGCTCACCCGCCTGGCAGCCACCCAGGTGCCCTTCTGGCAGCCTGCATTGGCCGCAGTGCTGCAGACCGGAACAGCTATTTTGGTCGTGCGCGCGATTGCGGGTCTCTTCCGCGCCCAAACCCTGCTGTCTGGGCAGGCTTTCAAAATGAAGCTGTTTTTTCGTGCACTGGCCGGTAAAGCCTGATTTCCTTGCTCTCAAGATCGCTTGCGCCGCATATACCGCGGTGATATAATTTTTCTAACCTCAGTGCAAGTTCCAATTTCCCCGAGCCATGAGGTTGACACTGAAGTGTCAGGGGATTCCAACAACTCCTAATATTCACCCATAGTATTTTGATCATCCAACCGGCAGCCGCGTGCTGTGGGTATTTATTCTACGCATGGACAATATGGACACTCAAACTATAAAATTTGCCGAGCTGGAAAACGCTCCCCTTGATTCGTTGCGGCAAAGAGCAAAAGAACTTGCCATCCCCAACGCTGCCCGCTTGAAAAAAGAAAATTTGATCCTGCGCATCCGCCAGTCCGAAGGAGAGAAGGAAGGGCTGGAAGTTCGCGGCGGTGTATTGGAGATCATGCCGGAGGGCATTGGCTTTTTACGACAAAATTTTGAGGTCGGGTCTGAAGACGTCTATGTCTCCCAGGCACAACTGCGCCGCTACGACCTGCGCAACGGCGACCTGGTGATTGGCGCCGTCCGGCCGCCGCGCGAGTCCGAGCGCCATTATGGGTTGCTCAAAGTCGAGTTGATTAACGGCATCTTGCCGGAAGACGCTCGTTCCCGGCCGGTTTTCGAACGCCTGACCCCGATCTTCCCGGAAGAGCGGTTCGATCTGGAAACGGACCGATCCGTCATCTCCACCCGGCTGATCAATTTGATTGCGCCAATTGGCAAAGGCCAGCGTGGCATGATTGTCTCGCCGCCCAAAGCGGGGAAAACCACCATCCTGAAACAACTGGCCAACTCGATTTCCGCGCGCCACCCTGAAGTCCATTTGATTGTCGCCCTGATTGGCGAGCGGCCTGAAGAAGTCACCGACATGGACCGCTCGGTCGATGCAGAGGTGGTTGCCTCCACTTTTGACGAGCCGGTGACCTCGCATGTGCGCACCGCTGAAATCACTTTGGAGCGCGCCAAGCGCCTGGTTGAAACCGGACGGGATGTGGTAATATTGTTGGACTCGCTTACCCGTCTGGCGCGGGCGTATAACCTGGTGGTCAACCCCTCCGGCCGTACACTTTCAGGCGGTATGGATCCTTCAGCGCTTTACCCGCCGAAACGCTTTTTTGGCGCTGCCCGCAATATCGAAGAAGGCGGCTCGTTGACCATCGTCGCGACTGCCCTGGTAGATACCGGTTCGCGTCTGGACGATGTAGTATTCGAAGAATTTAAAGGTACAGGTAACATGGAACTCCATCTTTCACGCCGCCTACAAGAACGGCGTATATTCCCGGCAATCGATATCGAGCGCTCTTCGACACGCCGCGAGGAATTGCTGCTGGGGCCGGATATCCTGCAGCGTTCTTGGGTGATGCGCCGCATGTATTTACAAATGATCGCCCCGCCACCCACCGGCGCCGGTCTTGACCCGTCAGTAGCGACCGAAGCGATTATACAGCGGATGTTGAAGACCAAGAACAATATGGAGTTCCTGGAGAGCCTCGCGGAGGAAAAGTGACGTTTTCCAGTCCCAACCAGCCAGAAGCGGCTAGCCAGCCGGCTTCTCGATCAAATTGGCTGGTATATCTGACCTGGGGGTTGGCGGTCGCGATGACCGCCTTGATGATATATTTTATTCTTGCCCGCACCGGCGTTGTCGGGGCGAAACGGCCGGCTGATTTAGCCTCCGCTGCCCCAGACCTGGGTGAACCCCCGGCGATCGTCCAATTACCGGTACTTGATCCCGCGGAAGTGGTACATGCGGTGCTGCGCAAGGCTAACTCGCGTACTATTGTCCCCACCCGCCCACGAGAAGAAACCGTTACTTATACCGTCGAGGCTGGCGACTCGGTCTTTGGCATTGCTCAAAATTTTAACCTGGATCCGGAATCCGTCCTTTGGGCTAATTATGAAGTCCTCAACGACGATCCCCAAATGATTTCGATAGGGCAAGAGTTATATATTCCGCCCACCAACGGAGTACTCTACAAATGGAAAGATGGCGACACGGTCGATAAGGTTGCCGGAATGTTTAAAGCCAACCCAGAGGATATGCTACTTTGGCCGGGAAACAATATCGACATCACCAATCCGGTTTTTACGCCTGACCAGTTGGTCATGATCCCGGGAGGAGAGCGCGAATTTCGCACCTGGCTTGTGCCGACCATTCCGCGCGGCGCAGCGGGGGTCAACCCCAGCATTTACGGACCGGGTGCTTGTGATACCAGCGCCGGTGGCGCGTTTGGCTCCGGAACTTTCATCTACCCTGCGCCCAATCGCGTCCTATCCGGTAATGATTACTGGGGCGGCCACCTCGGCCTTGACTTTGCCGCTTTTACCGGCGACCCGATTTACGCGACGGACGGCGGGCTGGTGGTATATTCAGGCCCGATTGGCGGGGGGTACGGCATCATGGTCATGGTTGACCACGGTAACGGCTACCAGTCGCTGTATGCCCACCTGAGCAGCACCAATGTACGCTGCGGCGCCAGTGTCCGTCAGGGTACAGTCATTGGTCGTGCCGGCAGTACCGGCAATTCAACCGGCCCGCACCTGCATTTCGAAATCCGCTACCTGGGCGGGTTCATCAACCCCTGGTACGTGCTGCCGTAAGGTTGATTTAGATTTTTGTCTGCTTAATGGGCTGGCCTTTGTGCCAGCCCTTTTATTGTTGTTTTGACTAACGTTCTTCTGTATTGGCTCGCACTGCTCGCCACTACAGAAAAATAAAATCAATGATAAAAATACTCTATAATTGATTGATCTGGTGAATCAAGGTAAAAGGATACCTCATGCCCTCAAAAAACACCCCACCCGCTACGGTCGATGAATACATTGCGCAGCTTCCAGAAAACGTGCAGCAGATCATGACCAAGATCCGGGCGGTGATCAAGGAGGCTGCGCCCATGGCCGAAGAAAAAATCAGTTATGGGATGGCTGGTTATTATTTAAACGGCGGCCTGATCTGGTTTGGAGGCTACAAGAAGCACATTGGAATTTATCCACGAACAGCCGGCATGGTGGCATTAAAAGAGGTCACTGCCTATAAAGGGACAAAAGGCTCAGTGCATTTTCCGCTGGACGAGCCCATGCCATATGATTTAATTCGAAAAATTGTCGAGACCCGGGTGGCAGAAAATACAAAGACCTAAATGTCGTGTAAATATCGGTTTTCGTGACGAACTTAAGTACGTGAATTTATTTGTAGCGCAAACTTTAGTTTGCGTGGCGAACTAAAGTTCGCCCTACAATGGTTATAGGAGGCTTTGCGGATCGACCTCTACGCGCCAATCGCCCAGGTTTCGCCCGCGCAGCGCCGCGGCCGGGTCCGGCCCGCGCAGCACGATCTGCCAGCGGTATAACCCGTTTTGTTTGGCAAAAAAGCTAGGCGCCGGGCCGATGAGTTCAGTACTGCTATACCCACCTTCTCTAAGCCAATCTTCCAGTTGCACCGCCATGCGCTGCGCGGCGGCCTGGGCTTTTTGCGCTTCGGCATGGCGGTATTCCAATCGCACCAGGCGCGTGAACGGCGGGTAGCCGATTTCCCGGCGAGAGTTCAGTTCGCGGCGGTAGAAGCCGGCATAATCATGCCCGGCAGCCATCTGTATGGCATACTGCTCCGGCTGGTAGGTCTGCAGCACCACCTGACCACCCAACGGGCTGCGGCCGGCCCGCCCGGCAACCTGGGTCAACAGTTGAAAGGTACGTTCCGGCGCTCTAAAATCATCCAGATACAGGCCAACCTCTGCCAATATCACGCCAACCAGCGTAACCAGCGGCAAATCGAGCCCTTTGGCCAACATCTGCGTGCCGATCAGGATATCGGCGCGGTGCGAGACAAAATGCGACAGCACCAGGTCATGCGACCCTTTCTGGCGGGTCGTTTCCGAATCCCAGCGCAACGTGCGAGCCTGTGGAAAGGTCTTCAAAACCTCCTGCTCCACCCGTTCCGTGCCGGTACCGTAATCCCGGATCTGAGTACTGCCGCAATTCGGGCAGCGTTCCGGTTTTTTCCGGCGGTAACCACAGGTATGGCACACCAGCATGGCCGCATCGCTGTGCAGCGTAAGCGCCCGGTCGCAGCGCGGACAACGCAGCGTGTGACCGCAGTCGCGGCAGAAAACATAGGTTGCGCTGCCCAGCCGGTTTAAAAACAGGATCGCCTGCTGTCCGGCGTCGAGGGTTTTCGTCATGGCGTCCTGCAGGGCACGGCTGAACATCGAGCGGTTACCGGCTTTCAATTCCTGACGCATATCGACGATTTTTACCGGCGGCAGTGGCAGAGACGATCCCTCACTGCCAGTTTCGTCCGGGTTTGATTTTTGACTCTGGCGAGTAAGCTGTGCTGCCACCGTCTGACGATGGGCCATAATCCGTTCCGGTAGCGCCAGCACCGGCCAATTTTTTTCTTGCGCCGTGTACATCCATTCCACCGGCGGCGTGGCTGACCCCAACAGCACCGTACTGCGCGTCAAGCGTCCGTAAGTGATGGCAGCCTGCACGGCTGAATAGGCCGGCGCCGGTTCAGACTGGTAGTAGGAAGAGTCATGAAACTCGTCCAGGACAATTAATCCCAGGTTGGGGAATGGGGTAAACAATGCCGAGCGCGGTCCAACGACCACCTGTAGTTTACCAGCGCCGGCGCGGCGCCAGGTGTCGTAGCGCTCCCCCACCGAAAGCTGCGAATGAACCAGCCCAACCATTCCTGGAAAGCGCCCTAAGAAACGGCGCACGGTTTGCGGGGTTAGCGCGATTTCAGGCACCAGAACCAGCGCCTGTTTCCCCTGTAACAGCACTTCCTGTACGGCGCGCAGGTAAATCTCGGTTTTCCCCGAGCCGGTGACCCCATGCAGCAGATACGGTTTCCAGATTCCGTTATTTTGGCTGCGGAGCGCTGCCTGCAATTGGCTCCATACCTGCGCCTGTCCTTGGGTCAATTCTGGCGGAGTTTGCAGCGGCGCTTCAACCTGGGCTAATGGGTCGCGCCAGACTTCTGATTCACTCAAAACCACCAGGCCAAGTTCTTCCAGGCGGCGTAGATCTGCCAGATTACCACCCGAAGCAGCGTATACCCAGGCGGCCTCGACCAGCCACGGCTCGCGCACCAGAAAATCGAGCATGGCTTTACGGCGCTGGTAGGCTGGCGTTCCAGCTCGCCCTATCTGACTCAACTTCGGCTCAATTCCTTCCGGTGGGCATGCCAGCCCGACCATGCGCACCAACTTCGGGTGCACTCCCGGCTCGGGGAGCACGGGGCGGCTGATTACCACCCCCTGCTTCGCCAGCCCCTGCAGCGCTTCTTTAGCATGTTGGTGCGGCAAACTTGCCTCGATCTGCCGTCCGCGCAGGGCGCCGCGTTCTCGGAGTAACAGAACAATGCGGCGCGCAGTGGGTTTCAACTCGTCATCGGCTACACGCAATGGTTCGACCAACTGGTATTCGCGGTCAGCCTGCTGACTGATCCCGGCTGGCAGCATCAAGTCCAAACAAGCGGAGAGCGGCGTCAGCGTCTGATCGCTAAGCTGCTGAGCCAGTTCCATTTGCGCGCCTGTGACCACCGGCAGCGGGTCTAACAAAGCCTCGACTGGGCGAGTCTCGGGCACGGATGGCATATCGATATAACGCAGCGCCACGCCCTGCACGCGCTGCGGCCCAAACGGCACCACCACCAGGCAGCCGGGTTGCACTTTGCCCTCTAATTCAGGCGGCAGGTGGTAATCAAAGGTGCCGGTATTGCCCGGTACATGCACGGCGACTTCGACAAAAAGCGGCAAGGTTCAATCCCGTTTCAGAATGACAACCGACCCGTACCCGACCACGGAGGTCAGGTCGCCGATTTCGTCGGCTGAAGTGCTGTGATGTAAAATTTGGGCAGCATTCCCGCCCAGTTCAACTGCGGCTGCCATAACGGCGGCGATAGCCCCGGCGCCGCAAGCAAAACCAACCCCTTCCGCTTCCGCAGCCAGCACCGCTTTCGGGTCAAGGCTGACGATCCGTTTTAGTAATTCCTGATCCAATACGTTGGCGGTCCGTTCCGGGTAAAAGTGAGACAAATCAGAACTGGCGACCAGCAGGGTTGCAGTCTGGCTGGCAACGTTGGCCAGTCCTTGCCCGAGAACTTGCAAAATGTGCCACTCGTGGCTGCGTGCCATGACCGGCAGCAGGCTAAATCCATCGGGAAGAACGCGCTGTAGAAAGGGCAGCTCGATTTCCAGTGAATGTTCCTCATCGTAAGCCACAGGTGCGAGCTGAATGCTGCCCTTTTCAGCCAGGAAATCCCGCAGTTTTTTCACTGCCCTGGCATCGATTGGCAGCTCACCCAGCGGGGTGGCGTAACGCTGGTGGGCGCTGGTTAAAAGCGCGGCGGGATGATAGCCGTGCAGCGGGGAAATGACTGCCGCCAGGTTGTAGGCATGCCCCGCGATGGACTTAAACGCATAAGCAGCCGTCCGACCTGAGTAACGGTGACCCGCATGCGGCGTAATAATCGCCAGCACCTGACCCTCGACCGGCGGGAGCGTCACCTCGGCCAGGTACGCATCGATCTGCTGCGCTAATTGGGTCGGGTCAGCGGAGTACCAGCGGCCTGCAATCGGTGACGGGCGGACATCTGCTACGGTGCTCATGGGGAGTTTAACCTTCCAGGTTCATTATAACCAGCTACCCCGCCTGCATTCAACCGGATTAGTCTCTTTCCCAGCCGCGCCAAAGAACTGCATCCAGTTGTACCGCGGCAGCTCCGGTTGACAGCAGACTTTCCAGGTTATTCCTAGTATACACACCACAGCCAGCGATCAATGGGATTTCATATCCCCACAAACAGTTGAGGGTTTGCAGCGCCTGCGGAAAAATGCCTGGACCCATCATGCGGCCGCGAATGAATCCTCCACCCGGATCGGGAATACACCCCCGCGGAGCGCTCAGACAGATGGCGCTGATCCCCGCCTGAACCGTCTGGTTGACCCAACCTGCAGCAGCCTGGTCCAATGGCACGCACAGCACCAGGGGTAGTTCCCCAAGGGCGACTTCGACCAATTGCAGCTTGAGATCATCGTCTGCAGCCGGCGGTAAACTGATTTCGACTGCAGCGACACCATCGACCTCTTCCAGCGCGCGCACCATCCGGTCAACTTCATGCGGCCGATCGGCTAATAAATGCACCCAGACTGGCAAGGAAGCGTGCGCCCAACGGGATGCGTAAAGCTCGATAACCTTGCGAAAACCAGGATTGGGCAAACCCGTATGCAGGATAAAGCCGCCTGGATAAGCAGAAGCGCCGCGCTCTGCAGCGGGCGTACGCGGGGAATAACTGACCGGGTTGGTAACAAAGGCAACGGGCGCGTCAGGTAACGAGGACATTTCAGCGGGCGGGGCAAAACCCAAGAAACCAGCGGCATTCATCCACCCCGGAGCTATTTCCAGCCCTGATCGATCAGGCGTGATCACTGCGTCAGCTCCAATTCTGCCAGGTCAAAGACCGGTCCGTCCTTGCAGGCCATTTTCCAGCCGCGTTTCGTGCGCACTGCACATACCCCGCAATCCGCCATGCCGCCGCAGGTCAAGGGGGTATGCAGCAGGATTTCAGTCTGGCAGCCCGGGCGGCGGATTCCGTCCCAACCCAATGCAGCAGCCAGTGGCGGCAGGTCCCTTAAATCACATTCCAGCGCCAGGCAATCCGCCCAATTCCAGGCATCCGCAAGCGTATCCAGCGGCAGCACTTCCACCGAAGCGGGCAGGTAACCGGGCAGACGGTCGCTGTACCAGACAACGGCCGCGTTTTGACTGAGCGCCTCGTTGACCAATGGGATCAGGCTGTCGGTTGACCCTGCCCAAGGCGCCAGTGCAACCCGACGGGCGGAAGGTGGAAATCGGAAACCGCGCCCCAGTGGACCGCGCCAACACAGGCGGGTGCCTGGCTGCCAGGCAGGCGGGATGAAACCGTTCAATCTCCATTCGGTCTCTCCGTTGGCAGTCAGAAAAAGCGCCGTGGCGGTGGGTTCATCCCTCCCAGCAGCAAAAGCCAGGAAATATTGGCCGGGTAACAGGGATAAATGCGGTAAAGCGGAGACCATTAGCTGAATGCCTCCATCCCCCAGGCTAATTTCCAAAATTTCCCACTCGCCTTCCGCCATACAGTGCCCTTCCAAACAATTTTCCCCACAACCATGGATATGTCATGGGGTGCGCGCTGGAAATAGTATAATACATCCAGCGTAAACCCTTCTAAGGAGCATATCATGAACCTCGCAGGTCTATTTCAGGGCATTGCCACGCTTGCCTGGCTGGCATTTGTTGGTGTCCTTGTACTGGCGGTCGTCCGGGCTGGCCGTAACCGCCCGATTAAAAATGCCACCGTCACAATTGTAGTCTCCCTGGTGGTTGCAGTTTTGTTTACTTTTGTTGCAGCCGGCACAGTTTTCATCGAGCCGCAGGAGCGAGGAGTAGTCATCTCGGCGATTTCGCCGCAAGGCTACCGCGAGGAAGCGCTCGAACCGGGTCTGCGTTGGATCATCCCCTTTGCCGAACGGGTTGAACGCTACCCCATTTCGCGCCAGACCTACACCATGTCCATCGCACCCATTGAGGGTCAAATCAGCGGAGACGATTCGATTGCTGCTCGAACAGCGGACGGGCAGGAGATTTATGTCGATGCTTCGATCATTTTCCAGATCGACCCTAACCAGGTAGTCAACGTCCACATCCGCTGGCAGGACCGCTACACGAACGAACTGGTGCGCGCGCAGGCGCGCGGGATTATTCGTGACGCGGTTTCGCAATATGGCGTTGAAGAAGTGTACAGCACCCACCGGTTGGATATGACCAAGAATGTCACAGAGCAATTAATAACCAAATTTAACGAGAACGGGCTGCAGCTGGTGGATTTCGTTTTGCGCAATATCACTTTCTCGCCGGAATATGCCGCATCCATTGAGCAGAAGCAAATTGCGGAGCAACTTGCCCAACAAGCCAAATTTGTCGTCGAGCAAAGGCGGCAGGAAGCCGAACAGGCCCGCCAGGTTGCACAGGGGCGCGCGGATGCCGCAGTCATCGACGCCAAGGGTGTTGCTGAGGCCCGCATCATCGAGGCTGAAGCTGAAGCCAAAGCCCTGGCTGTGATCTCAGCAATCATTCGCGACAACCCCGATATGCTCACGTATCAGTACATTACCAAGCTGTCGCCCAGCATCCAAACCCTGCTGCTGCCGAGTAATTCCCCCTTCCTTTTCCCCATCCCTGAACTCACGCCGACCGCTACACCCGTACCCACCACCACACCGTAAGCGTACCGAGGATTATGAGCAAACCTGCTGAAAACCCATCCGGGAAGAAAATCCGTCTGACCAGTCTGTCCAGCTGCGCCGGTTGAGCGTCTAAGCTAAGCGCTGAAGCGCTGGCGCAGGTTCTGCGCCCGGTTCACGGAATGTTCCAACAGCAAGATTATCCTGACTTGCTGGTCGGTTTGGATTCCCCGGACGATGCGGCCATCTGGAAGCTGGATGACGAACGTGCCCTCGTGATCACTACTGATTTCTTCACGCCGGTGGTGGATGACCCGTACGATTACGGTTCGATCGCGGCGGCCAACTCCATTTCGGATATTTATGCCATGGGCGGGCAGCCGTTTCTGGCGCTCAACGTCGCAGCGCTGCCGTCCGACCTTCCCTCCGAATACACCTCGGAAATTATCCGCGGTGGGGCAGAAAAAGCACGTGAAGCCGGCGTAGTGATTGCCGGTGGGCACACCGTACAGGATAAAGAGCCCAAGTTCGGGCTGGTGGTGATCGGATTCGTCCATCCGGCGCGTTATATGTCGAAAAAGGGTGCAAAACCCGGAGACCGGCTGGTGCTCACCAAACCGCTCGGGTTTGGCGTGACCACTACTGCCCTCAAACGCGATATCGCTGCACCCGAGGATGTGGCTGAAGTGGTGGGTTGGATGAAACAATTGAACGCCAGCGCAGCCCTATTAGCGCGTGAATTTTCCCTGCGCGGCGGCACGGATATCACGGGCTATTCCCTGCTAGGGCACGGTCTGGAGATGGCCAATGCCAGTCAGGCAGGGCTGCGGTTTGATTTCGCCAAGATCCCCTTCGTTTCCTGCGCGCGAAAATACGCCGAAGGCTGGCACTTCCCGGGCGGTGCACACGACAACGCCCATTATTTTGGTTCACAGGTGCGTTTTGGCGCAACCATCGACCAGGCCAACCAGATGCTGCTGTTCGATCCGCAGACCTCCGGTGGACTGCTGCTGGCCGTCCCGCCCGGCCGCATCGATGCACTGTTGGCGCGCGCCCGGGAAATCAATCAGCCAGTCTGGGAAATAGGCGAGGTGATCGCGGGAACTGGCATTGAAGTGGTCTGAGCTGGACATTCAATCTTTCCGTTCCCATCGTTCACCAGTGCTAGGTCGGCGCGGCATGTGCGCCTCTTCCCAGCCGCTGGCCAGCGCAGTCGGGGTTTCGATCCTCAACGCTGGCGGCAGCGCCTCAGATGCGGGCGTGGCTATGGCTGCCGCTTTGAACGTCACTGAACCGACCTCCACCGGGTTAGGCGGCGACATGTTCGCGCTGTATTACCAGGCTTCAGACCGTCAAGTGTACGCGCTCAACGGTTCCGGGCGCGCTCCGGCTGCTCTTTCCCTGGCGCGTTTGCAGGCTGAAGGATTGGGCGCAGCGTTGCCGCCAGCCCACCCTTACACGATCACGGTTCCGGGCGCCTGCGGCGGCTGGGTCGACTTGCTGACGCGCTTCGGGAGGCTGCCGCTGACGGCAGTGCTCGCGCCTGCCATCGAACTGGCTGAAACCGGCTTCCCGGTCGCCCCCATCACCGCTTATTTCTGGGAACGGTCAGCGCAGAATTTACTCGCCCGGGCGGTCAATGGCCGCGAAATGACCATCGACGGTCGCGCGCCGCAGACTGGAGAAATTTTCCGCAATCCCGGTCTGGCGCGCACCCTGCGAGCGATTGCCGAGGGCGGCAAGGCGGCGTATTACGAGGGTGAAATCGCGCGGGCTATCGTTGCGGTCGTGGCTGAGGCCGGCGGCTGCCTGACCGAAGCTGACCTGGCAGGGCACGCCAGCACCTGGGTCGAACCGATTTCGGTGGAATATCAAGGGTTGCGCATCTGGGAGTGCCCACCCAATGGCCAGGGCTTGGCCGCGCTGATCGCTTTGAACCTGATGAAAGGTTTCGATCTGGCTGGCATGGATGCACTTGGCGCTGAACGGCTGCACTTGCAAATCGAAGCCATGCGCCTGGCGTTTGCGGATGCCTTCCGCTTTATCGCAGATCCCGCTTTTAGTACGATACCGCTGGCTGGGCTCTTGTCGGACGAATACGCGGCGGAAAGGCGGAAATTGATCAACTCCAAAGTTGCCCTACCGCAGGTCAAACATGGAAAACCGCCAGCCGTCAGCGACACTGTCTATTTTTGCGCGGTGGATGAAACAGGAAATGCCTGTTCATTCATAGCCAGCAACTATATGGGTTTCGGCACCGGCATCGTTCCGCGCGGCTGGGGTTTTACCCTGCAAAACCGGGGGCACAACTTCAGTCTGGATCCGTCATCTCCCAACGCTCTGGCGCCTGGAAAAAGACCGTATCATACCATCATCCCGGCCATGGCCACTCACTCGAGCAGCGGGGAATTACACGGTCCGTTCGGCGTGATGGGTGGTTTTATGCAACCGCAAGGACACCTGCAGGTAGTCATCGGTATGCAGAATGATCAGCTTGACCCGCAGGCTGCGCTGGACCGGCCGCGTTTTTGCCTTACGCCCAACGGAATTCACCCGCAGGTCGCGTTGGAGGAAGGGATTCCACCTCAGACAGTTGCGCGGCTGGCAGAAATGGGGCATCCGGTCGAGATGATCAGCGGAATGGCACGCGCCATGTTTGGTCGCGGGCAAATCATTCTACGAAACCCGCGCACCGGCGTGCTTTGCGCCGGGTCAGACCCGCGCGCCGACGGCTGCGCTATCCCACAAGTATAAAATCACCCCCTCCTACCTCCCCCAAAATCTCGATTTTGGAGGAGCCAACGACTTCTGTAGATCGGATTGAGGGCGGTGGATTTGATTATTGCAGCCCTGAACCATTCCCCGCCCTCAATCCGACGAACTTAACCCAGGATGTCGGATTTCGCCTATAAGGCGCTCTGTGAGCGGGGTGCATAACGAATTCCCTTTATGGGATGTGACGCCGCCCCTCACTCGCAGAGTGTCCTGCCCGCAGGGCACCCTGTGGGTGCGGACAATCCGACGCCGTCCGGTTCCGCCATGGCCTTAACTTCAGGGTGTCGCTCCTTAATTCGCCGGAGATTGTTGTGTTTGTTAACCCAGGAGCAACGCACCCAAAACAAAAACGGTTTTCTCCGTGTCTCCGTGGCGATATTTAGATCTGCCCCGCATGATAAAATTACCTTCATGGTTGAACTTTCCGATCATCTTCAGGGAATATTAGCCACCCTGCCGCTCAAGTCTGGCTGCTATATTTACAAAAACGCAGAAGGCGTTGTCATTTACGTTGGCAAGGCCGTCAATATACGTAACCGGGTGCGCTCCTATTTCCATTCCAGCCCTGACCAGGACTTTAAAACCCGCCAACTGGTCAGCCATATCGCCGATATCGAATGGATTGTCGTCGGCTCCGAGCTGGAAGCGCTGATCCTGGAAATGAACCTGATCAAGAAACACCGGCCGCGATACAATATCCGGCTCAAGGATGACAAACGCTATCCATATATCAAGGTTCATTGGGGCGACCCCTTTCCCAAAGTCACAGTCACCCGGCAAATGGTCAAAGACGGCTCGCGCTACTTTGGTCCCTATACTTCCGCCTGGGCCGTCCACCAAACACTGGATGTGCTGCGCCGCATCTTCCCCTATTTGACCTGCGACCGTGAGATCACCGGGCTGGACGCGCGTCCCTGCCTGTACTACGACATCAAACTGTGCTCCGGGCCGTGCATAGGCGCTATCAAGCAAGCCGTTTACCGCCAGATGATCGAGGACTTGTGCCAGTTTTTGGAAGGTCACACCGAACCGATCGTCGCCCGGCTGCAAACCGAAATGCAGGAGGCAGCTGAAAATTTACTCTTCGAACGCGCGGCTGCCTTGCGCGACCAGATCCACGCCATCGAAAAAGTGGTCGAAAAACAAAAAGTGATTTCCAATGACCAACTGGATTCAGATGTGATCGCCATGGCGCGCGACAACGGCGAAGCCTGCGTGCAGGTTTTCTTCATTCGCAGCGGAAAAATGATCGGACGCGAGTATTTCATCCTGGAAGGCGCCCAGGATAAGCCCGACTCAGAGGTGATTGCCGAATTCCTCAAGCAGTTTTACTCCGAAGCCGCCAGCATACCTGGCCAGGTGCTGCTGCCGCAGGAAGTCGAAGAAGCCCAGATCATCCAGCAGTGGATGCGCCAGAAACGCGGCGGACCGAAGGTCGAGTTGACTGTACCCCGGGAAGGCACGCCCCAGGAACTGATTCAAATGGCCACCGAAAACGCGGTCGAGACGCTGCGTTCGTTGAAAGCCCAATGGGAGGTGGACACCAACCGCCAGACCGAGGCGCTGGCTGAACTGCAGCAAGCCTTGAAGTTGAAAGAACCGCCCAACCGCATCGAGTGTTACGACATCTCCAATACTCAAGGCACGGCTGCCGTTGGCAGCATGGTGGTCTTTGAGCAGGGGGTACCCAAAAAATCGTTATACCGGCGCTTTAATATCCAATCGGTTAACGGGCCGGATGACTTTGCCAGCATGGAAGAAGTGCTCACCCGTCGCCTGCGTCGCTGGCAAGCCGCCCAGGAAAATCGCGCTCCCGGAGCCAAACCTGACCCCTCGTTTGCCATCCTGCCCGACCTGTTGATCGTGGACGGCGGCAAGGGACAGCTGGGGCGGGCGGTGACCGTATTGGAGCGCTTCAATCTACTGGACAAAGTTCCGGTGACCGGTCTGGCCAAGCAGCAGGAGGAATTTTTCGTCCCCGGGCGGTCCAGCTCCATTCTGCTGCCGCGTCACTCGCAAGGGCTGTATCTGGTGCAGCGCATCCGCGACGAGGCGCATCGTTTTGCCATCACTGCCCACCGCAACCGGCGTTCCAAAGCCGGCCTGGCTTCGCGACTGGACAGCGTCCCCGGAATTGGCCCTACCCGGCGTAAAGTGCTGCTGCAAAAATTTGGCAGCATCGAAGGCATCCTCTCCGCCAGCCTGGAAGATTTGACCAGTATTAAAGGCATCACTGAAGAACTGGCGCTGGCGCTGCGTTCACAATTGGAATAAAAACATTGCCACTGAAACCCTGGACAAAATATCAATTTTATTAAAATTTGCAATGTTTTGATCGTTTTAACGCAAAATGGTTATAATAAACTATTCATTCGGGTGCTACTTAGAGGAGAAGTTACCCGATGAATAAACCCCCAAAACCAATAAATCGCTAGGAGGAGTTAACATGAAGAAGAATGTTTTGAGTGTATTGGGCATCCTGGTCGTATTCGCCATGGTATTGAGCGCCTGCGCGCCGAAGGCTGTCGAGACCCCCGGATATCCAGCTGCCCAGCCGACTGCGGCTGTTGTGGCGCCGACCGCCTACCCGGTCGCGGAAGTGACCACGATCCGCGTTGCCACCGACGCAACCTGGCCGCCATTTGAAATTGTCGATGAGACCACCAAGGACATCGTCGGTTACGATGTCGATTTGTTCAATGCGATTGGCGAAAAAGCCGGACTCAAGATTGAGTTTGTCAACACCCCCTTTGACTCGCTGCTCTCTGGTATTGCCACCTGCCAGTTCGATGCCGCCATTTCAGCCATCACCATTACCGAAGATCGCGCAAAAGAAATGCTTTTCAGCGACCCATACATTAATGCCGGTCAGATCGTGGTCGTCCAGACCTCGAGTGCCGATATCAACAGCAAAGATGACCTAGCTGGCAAGATAGTTGGTGCTCAGCTCGGCACCACCGGTGAGATGGAAGCCAAAGCCATTGCCGACACGACCGTCAAGCCTTATGACACCGTCGATCTGGCATTCCTTGACCTGCAAAACGGCCAAATTGACGCTGTGATTGCCGATTACCCGACCGCCCTGGGTTTCGTTGGAAAATCGCCAGACAAGATCAAAGCGGTAGGCGAGGTGTTCACCGATGAATCTTACGGTATAGCCGTTTGTAATACCAAGCCTGAGCTCGTCGCCAAGATCAACGATGGGCTCAAGAAGGTCGTTGACGAAGGCTTACTCGTAGAGCTCGAAGCCAAATGGTTGGCCGCAAAATAGCGAAATGAGCCAGAGCCTGCGAGGAAAAACATCCTCGCAGGCTTTTTTTATAGGTGGAGGCCCTATGAGCGTAAATCCCCTCTCTGCTCTACCGGCATCGGCTGCCAGCGCCGTTCGTACCGAAAAAAATGAACGGTTTGACCGCTGGTGGATTATGGTTGCAGCCGTTGCCGTGCTGGTAATATTGTTGATTTTCCTAAAACCGGACCCATACAAAAACCTCTTTAACTTCGTAAGGGACGGGGTCTGGCGAACGACCTACATTACCATCATCAGTTTTGTTCTGGTTATCGTTTTTGGCTTATTTGTAGGGTTAGCGCGCCTCTCGAAGCACAAGGTAATCAGGGGTATCGCAACCGTGTATGTCGAAATCATCCGCGGCATCCCCATGATGGTCCAGATCATCTACTGGGCTTTCGCTCTTCCCGCCATCATCCAGGAAATGGGAAGCGCCTGGAATATTCCCTCCTTTATGGAATATCGACCGGATGGCATCGTGATGGCCATTTTTGGTCTTACTTTCGGTTATTCGGCCTACATGAGCGAAGTGTATCGCGCCGGCATTCAAAGTATTTCCAAAGGCCAGATGGAAGCCGCTCGCAGTCTTGGAATGACCTATGTCCAGGCCATGCGTTATATCATCGTTCCGCAAGCGGTGAGGGTCATCCTGCCGCCGATGGGAAACGAATTGATCACGCTGCTCAAGGATACTGCCCTGGTAAGCGCCGTGGCAATCCCGGAACTGACACGCCGCGGGCGGGAGTTTTCATCCGCCAACTTTAACCCCATCGAAACCTGGACGATGGTGGCGCTGCTCTACCTGGTCATGACGCTCCTGGCTACGCGTCTGGTCGCATACCTTGAAAAAAAAGCCCGCTACGAGAGGTAACCCATGGAACCGATTATCAAAATCCAAGGTGTGCATAAATATTTCGGGACATTGGAAGCCCTCAAAGGCGTTAACCTGGAAGTGCAAAAGGGCGAGGTGGTGGTCATCATCGGACCATCCGGCTCGGGAAAATCAACCATGCTGCGCTGCATCAACCGCCTGGAAGAGTTCGACGAAGGCAGCATAATCGTCGATGGAATTCCGCTCGACACGGCCGAGAACATCAATGCCGTTCGCACCGAAGTCGGCATGGTTTTCCAACAGTTCAACCTTTTTCCACATCTTTCCGTGCTCGAGAATGTCTTATTGGCGCAGCAGATTGTGCGCAAGCGCGATAGAGCCGAAGCTGAAAAAGTCGGCATGGCACTGCTGAATAAAGTTGGCATTCCGGAAAAAGCAAAATATTTTCCAGGGCAACTTTCCGGCGGGCAGCAGCAGCGGGTGGCCATCGCCCGGGCGCTGGCGATGAACCCAAAGATTATGTTGTTTGACGAACCGACCAGCGCGCTCGATCCGGAAATGATTCAGGAAGTGCTGGATGTGATGGTTGCGCTGGCGCGTGAGGGCATGACCATGGTGGTGGTATCCCATGAGATGGGTTTCGCCCGCGCCTGCGCGCACCGCGCCATTCTGATGGATGCCGGGCAAATTATCGAAGAAGCCCCACCAGATGTTTTATTCAGTCACCCTACTCACGAGCGCACCAAAGCCTTCCTGAGCAAAGTGTTGCATTAATCACATAGTTGGGTGCGATGCACCTGATTTTGGTGCGTTGCACCTGATTTTGGTTGCATTGGCTATCCAAGAACAGGTGCATCGCTCCTCAACTTGTTGATGATTGGCCAAGCTGTTAGCCCAGGAGCAACGCACCCGACGAGTTTAGGTCCGCTGCGCCTGGTCTTGGTAGTTGCACCTGGTTTGCGGTGCGATGCACTCAGATGGCCACAAAATTATTTTATTGATTGTATAATCCTTCCAAGAGGGGCAAATGGACCTCTTCATCCTTCGACCAGGTCAGACCATTGTGATTCGTGCATCTGCGGTCTCTTTAATTTTCCCGATGGGTGGTCAGCTTGAATAATCTGCTCAAGCGGGTGTCGATCGCGGTATGGCTATTGGCTGCCTGGTTTGGCGTGCAATCCTCGCAAGCCCAGACCATCCAGGCGACCCAATTGACGCTGGTCAGCCCTGCTGCTTGCCCAACGGCCGGCTGCGCCGCCGGTCAGACCCTTGACCTGCGCGCTTCATACGATCTGGCAAACTTGGACCCTGCACCGACGCCAAACGTCCAGGTATGCTTGTATACGCCCACCAACTGGGCAGCAGAGTCATTCAGAATTGACCCGACCGGCGCTGGTACTGGCGCCGCTTACCAGCCCGGCACTGCCAACTGTGGCTCCGCTCCCGAAGGTTACGCTATGACAGGCGGAGTCTCCGCCCAGATTTCCGCCAGCGCGGTAAGCGACCAGCTCAACCTGGGCTTCCGAGTAGGCCGAACGGCTACAGCCAGTGGTTCAGTTCTGGTTCGCGTTTACCAGAAGACCGCGGCAGGTTGGCAGCCGCCTGAAGAAAGCTCTGCTACCATTGGCGTGACGCCCACTGCAGCAGTCGTATACGTGGCCAATGATGCCGCCGCCTGCGGCAGTTCTTCCCCCTGTTACCTCAATTCCGGCGCCGATTCGGCCGGTGGTATGGGCACCGCGCTGAAAGACGCCGTCGATGCTCAGCCGGTAACGGTGACCATCCTTGGCGAATATGCGGTGAAAAGCAACACCGTTTGGGTGGACAAAGCTGCCATAATTCAGGGTTTGGCCGATTCGCGCATTACCTATGCGGGTGCGAGTTGTAGCGAACCCATACTGCGCTTGACTGCCGGGGTTATCTTGCGCTCGCTGACGATTACCGACGGCGCCTGTGCGGCTCCCAGCCGCGATTTAGTCGAAGTAGACTCCCCCGCGGGGGTGACGCTCGAATATGTGGATCTGCTATCCGGGCAAAATGGGTTAAAAGTATCCGACAATACCGGTAACGTGACCTTGCGCTTCAGCCAGGTCATGGATAATTCCGAATATGCCTTGTTCCGCGTACCGTACGTCGCCGGCGGTACAGTTCAAACAATTGGCAATAACCTGTACAATAACCGCCCTGGAATCCAGGTCAATTGCGGGAATGCCGGTCAGGCGGATCATAATTTCTGGGGATTCGGGGTAGCCGCTACCACTGCAACCGGCCAGTGCACAGTAAGCGATAATAAACGCCTGGGTGCGCCAGCCCAGCCGCGCAGCGGAGACGCCGGCGTACAGGGTGAAATAGTTACCGTAACCACGACCAAACAGAGCGGCTTCAACGGACTGGTAGGCTACCAGCGCTCCACGGACGGCAGTGATTACCAGTTGAATTTGATTAACCACGGCGTCGGGGCGCCGGAAAATGTGCCTTTTACTGGCGGCGCGTTGGGTAGTTTGACGGCATGCTCGAACTACTACGATATTTTTCTAGAAAAGGACGTTGTCCCATCTGCGCAATTGACCCTTTCTCTGCGTTATGACCAGTTTCTGGCAGGCTGCGCCTCCACCATTGAGACCGCTGAATATTGCGCATCAGGTGATGCCGCCAAAATCCCCCTGTATTGGTTTTCACCGTCGATCATGGCGCCCGGCGTCTGGAAGACAACCGGCGCGACTGGTCAGGCCACTACCTGCAACACCGCTGCCAAAGAAATCCAGGTCATCATCGACTCCTCAGACCGCCCGGATTTTTCAAACGACTTGAACTTTACCCCATTCGTCGTCGGTCTGCCGCCGCAACCGTCCTCGGTGGTGATCACCCGTTTTGCAGCCATCCCCGGGATTGGACAGGCGTCCATCCAATGGACAACCGCCAGTGAGGTCAATCTTTCCGGCTTTTATGTCCTGCGCAGCCTGGCTGCGGCGGGACCATTTGAACGAGTCGGCAATCTGATCGTCCACACCGGCTCCAGCGCCAGCGGAGCAAATTATGAATACATCGATGCGGGGTTAACCAACAACACCACCTATTATTACCGCCTGGAAATCGTCAACAACAGCCTGGGTTCCACTTTTTCGAACGTCATCAGCGCCACCATCGGCCAATCTACCCCAACATCTACCCTGACATTTACCCCAACCCGCACCCTGACCCTTACAGGCACAATTACCCCCACCGGGCCAACCCCCACCCCAACCGGCTCACTGACCCGAACTCCCACGCGCACGATTACGCTGACGCGCTTCCCAACCCGCACGCGCACGCCCATCCGCTACGCAACCTACTATGTTTTCCGCTCGCCGACACCCGCTCCGACCCGCACGCCGTTCCCCACCCGGACCATTACGCCCACCCCAACCCTGTTCCCAGGTGCAAGGACGTCCACTGCTCAGGCGGTGAATACCTTATTACCACAGCCGTCATTTACTTTTACGGTCACCTTGACGCCGGCCAGCACTGACCTGGCCACCGGGTACCCCCCGGCCGGGGGCACAGCGATATCCAGCATCGGTACGCCAGGAACGGCTGATGAGACTTCGACCGCTGCTACGCACGTCATTACTCCTACAGCGACACCCGTTACGCAGGGCGTCCTTCCAGGAGAGCAGGCACCGGCGATCATGACCTTCGGCAAGTGCAATTGGCCCTGGATATTGGGGTTGCTCGGCCTGGAGCTGGTTACCGTCGGCGGCGTGGCAATTTATCTCAATAAACGCGGCCTGCTGACCATCCCCTCCCCAACCCGCGAGGAACGGGATGCTGAAGATTAAATCCAATATTATTAACGCAACGCCTTGATCCATACGTAGCGGCATGGGGGTTTTCGCACGCAGGAGACCATCCCACTAACCCCGTGCCCAGGCGTTGCCCTTGTTACAAAAAGGGGACCTTTTCCGACCCGCCTCCCATTTTTTGACTTTTCATTTTATTTATGCTATTCTATGGCACTAGTAGCACGTGGGGTTTAGATAGTTCTCATCCAACACTGCCTGCTCGGAAACAATAATCTCTCAGGGAATTGCTATGCATCGCGAACGTGTATCAGAAAATGTCTATTGGTTTCAAAGTGAAGTCTATGCCCAGGTGACTGCCGGCGCGATTACCGGGCCGCAATGGGCGGTGGTAATCGATACGCTCGCAACTCCCGAGGAGACCCTTTCCATGCGGGCGTTTATCGAGGAGCAGCTTGGCGTTCCGGTACGCTACGTGGTAAACACCCACTACCATGCCGACCACACCTGGGGCAACTGCTTTTTCCCAGGCGCGACGATCGTCTCGCATGCATTATGCCGGGAACTCATGGAAGTTCGCGGACCAACTTCGCTGGATGCTGCCCGGCGGCAAAACGCCGCTTTCCGCCAGGTAAAACTGGTTTATCCTCACCTGACCTTTGACGATGGGACGTTGACTCTGCGTACCGGAAAGAAAAATTTAGTGTTCATGCACACTCCCGGTCACAGTACCGATGGGATATCGATCCTGGTCGAGGAGGACCGGGTACTATTCGCTGGAGATGCCTTCCTGCCGCTGCCTTACATGGTGGATGGCGACCCGGATATCATGAGCAACACCATTAAAGCCATTGGCAAGATGGGGTTGGAAAACATCGTCCAGGGTCATGGGGATATCATCCTGCGCGGTGAAATTGACGATGCAGTGCGGGATAATCTCGCCTACATCGCGGCGGTGCGTAAGGCCGTCCGTGCCGCTGCGCGCCGAAAAAATCCAATTGAAGCGCTCACAGCCATCGATATTGAATCTTGCGGCAAGAGCCGGGTCTTTCTGGGCGGAATTGCCAACGACCTGCATAAGCGGAATGTGCGTTACCTCTATAAAAATTTTGCTTCCGAAGAAGCGTTAGCACCTCAGGCCCCAACTGAAGCCTGAGCTGGCGCACTTTGAAGTGTGGGTAAACTAATTTAACAATAAAAATGGGCGTCCAAAAACGGACGCCCATTCATTTTTATATTCCATTTTCCTGCCGGTGTTGAGAAGACCGCGAAACAGAGGCTTTGGACTGTGTCTGTTTCCGCTGTTCTTCTTCCTTTTCTTTCCGCTTCTTCCAGTAAGCGCGCAACCCGACCACTCTTTCCGTCCCGGCTGCCAGGCGCGCCAGATTCGGTCGCAAAGCCCACATGACGATGAGCAGCGCTGCCACTCCGTACCAACCATACTCCCAGGGGTTTAATCCTTGCGCGGCTCGGATGAAGAAAATAGTCCCGGCAAAGGCAGCCACGGACATGGTGGTAACCGATGCGTAGCCGATGAAAACATAGGTCAAGGCTGCAAGCGGTAAAATGATCAACGCACTCGGCGGCCAAAGAGCGATGGCACCGCCAAGCGCAGGTGCGCCGCCGGCTCCGCCGCGCAAACGAACGCCGCCGCCAATTCTTTCCTCAATTAAGAAGATGGAATAATTGTGACCAAGAATAGCCATCAAGGCTGCCACCACCTGGATCCAGGGGATTCCCGGTGCCAGCCAGGCAACAATCCATCCGGTCGCCACACCTTTAAGCACATCGAGGCCTGCGGTCAAAAGGCCAGCGAAAAAACCAGCCGCCCGCATTGCATTGGTACCCCCGGTACGGCCGCTTTCGACAGAGCGGATGTCCTTACCATTAAAAACCCACACAACCAGCAGTCCAAACGGAATCGCGCCAGCCAGGTAAGACAAAACGAAAACCAATACAATCATCCAAAACTCAATCATAAGGTTCCTCCAGGCGTATTAAGCAACACCCATTTACCATCCGGGTTGCGGTCAATCTATAATTCTCAACTCAATTTCACGATAAGCATCCTGAAATACATCAAACCCTTTAACCTGCCAGCCCGAGGTCGCGCCGAACCAGATCAACATGAAGGTGCCTGGGTAGGCGAACTCGCGAATATCGGTTTCAGACGGTGTATCAAGGCCGCTGGGATGCGAGTGAAAGTTGGCGAGCATTTCCAACCCACGGGCTTCCAGATCGTAAAATGCGCGAACCAATTCTTCCGGTTCCATATTGTACCTCACCGGGCTGTGAAGTTGGTTGGTTATCGGAATTGTTAACTCAACCCGCTGCCCGACACCGGCCAAAAGCCCGCAGCCTTCTTCGGGCGAACAGCTGTTCACATGGACTTCCATCTGCGAGATGTGCCTGCTGGATAAAACCAGCCTGTGATCCTTCATGACCGTACCAGCAACGCCAGCCCCCAGAAAATTGCCAGCATTATTGCCGGTTCAATCCAGATGATTTTCCCCTCACGCCGGTCTTCGATGCCGCTCGCCAGGCTGACGAGCGCATAAGTCAAACCTACCAGCACCAGTCCAAATCGCAGCGGGGTGAGCGGCAGGTAATGCAATCCGACTGCCACCTGCCCGACCACCAGCATGATACCCGCTGCCCAGCCGTAAAACCAGCGGCCGTTGCTGCGCAGGTGCAGGGTACGCAAGGTCACAAGAAATACGGTCGGCGCAACTGCGAACAACACCCCATACAACCGCAGGTTGGCAACCCGGATGGAGATGGTCAATACCAGGTACAAAGCAAATGAGACAGCGATCAACCCGACGCTGGCGGGCGCATGCCGGGCATCATCCGGGTCGACCACAATATACTCTGCTACCAGTACCAGAACGAACAACAACCCGCCCAGGGCGAATACCGCCCACCACTGAGTGCTGACCTCCAAAGTCGTCAGAGGGACCCCAATGGCCCAGGCTGTCAACGCGGGCAGCAGCCAGTTAGGCAGGCGCACAGAGCCTGCCGCGGTCGGATGACCCTGGATGAGCCAGTCTGTGCCCGCAGCCGCTAAAAGCGCCACCAGGATGGAAACAACGGTGCTAAAGTTGAGCGCCAACTGAAAAAGGAATCCGGGCAGTTGTACGCTTATCTGTTGGCCGGGCAGATCAACGAATGGCAGAAGGGCATAAGCCAGAAAAATAGTAGCCGTAATGACCGAAAGTCGGTTGGTATCTGGCAGATGTTGGTGCGCGTCCATCCATTAATTTTACCCCGTCCATCCTAATTATGCATGAGGACAAAAGGTTGGTTTCAATCCTCTCGCGCTACCCTGACGGTCACCTCCTCAAGCGCGCGAGGGTCACATATGGTAAAATTAAGGCGTCTATGGAAAATCCCACCATTGGTTCAGGCGCTCCCCCGCGCATGATGAATGCGATCATCGCGGGGTTTAATGTTGTTGCCAACAATCTTGCCTTGTTGGTTCTGCCTATCGTTTTCGACCTTTATCTCTGGCTTGGTCCGCAAGTGAGCGTCCAAAAAGTACTCAAACCCATGATCGATGAGACTGTACGCCTGCTCCAGCAGATCAATTCACCTGAATTGGCTGGCCAGATGACGGTCATCAGCGATATCTGGGATGAGATTCTCGCCAATTTCAACCTGGCCGGTGCCATCCGCACCCTGCCCATCGGCGTCCCGAGCTTGATGTCCTCGGTCCGCTCAGCAGCAACACCATTGGGCCCGGCAACCCTCTATGAAGTCCCCAATTTGACCATGGGATTTGGTATCTGGCTTGTGGTCATCTCGATTGGTTTTCTAGCCGGCAGCCTGTATTTCAGCCTGTTAGCCCGGGCAACGTCTGACACCCGAAATGGGTTTGAGTTAATGTCTTTCCTCAGCAAAACTGGTATGGCGCTGGCATTGACTCTGGGCCTGCTGATAGGTTTGATCATCCTGCTCGTTCCCGCCTTGATGCTCGTGTCCGTGATTGCACTGATCAGCCCTGGGATGGGTGATTTCGCCTTACTTTTTGCTGGATTCTTGCTGATCTGGATGCTCCTTCCGTTGATTTTCACGCCGCATGCTATTTTTTCACTGAAATTCGGCCTGGTGGCATCCGCAATGACCAGTGTGCGCTTAGTGCGCCATTTCCTGCCCGGCACCGGCATGTTTCTGATTATCGCGCTAATCATCGCCCGGGGTATGGATGTTCTGTGGCAGGTTCCCCCCGCCAGTTCCTGGATGACGCTGGTTGGAATTTTGGGGCATGCATTTATTTACACGGCGGTTTTCGCTGCCAGCTTTGTCTATTTTCGCGGGGGTATTCGCTGGATGGTAGAAAATTCCCCCTCGGCTCGCCCGCAAGAAATTAAAACCGAACAAACACATTGACAGCCCATCACGCTGAAATCAGCAGATTGGCGTTTTAATTGTCCAGGAGGAATACGTGGTACAACCGGTGAACATTTCGTCTTATGGCGCTAAAGATATTCAGGTACTGGAAGGCCTTGAGGCCGTCCGGCGCCGTCCAGGTATGTATGTCGGCGGTACGGATATCAAAGCGCTACACCACCTGGTTTATGAAGTCGTTGACAACTCCATCGATGAGGCTCTGGCTGGCGTTTGCGACAAAATCACCATCACCATTCACGCCGACAGTTCAGTGACCGTAGAGGATAACGGCCGCGGCATTCCAGTGGACATTCACCCGGAGAAGAAAAAATCGGCGCTCGAAGTCGTCATGACTACGCTGCATGCGGGCGGAAAATTTGGCGGATCTAGCTACAAAGTGTCCGGCGGTCTGCATGGCGTGGGTGTTTCAGCGGTAAATGCGCTGTCGGAATGGTGTGAAGTGCGCGTTTGCCGGGAAGGCAAGCTTTATTCTCAGCGCTACGCACGCGGTATTCCGCAAGATGCGGTAAAACAGATCGGAAACTGCGATCCTGATCAAACCGGCACCATCACTTCGTTTCGCTTTGACCGCGAGATCTTCAAGGAAGAGATCGACTTCAAGTTCGAAACCTTGATCCAACGCTTCCGCGAGATGGCGTTCGTCACCCGCAAGGTGCAAATCAAGCTGATCGACGAGCGCATTCAACGAGATATGACCTTCTTTTTTGAAGGCGGGATTGTTTCCTTCGTGCGTTACCTGAACCGCAACCGGACGGTGCTCCACCCGGTTTTCTTTGCCGAGCGTGAAATTGATAATATCGGCATCGAAGTGGCGGTGCAGTACACGGACGCGTACTCGGAATCGGTTTATTCATTTGCCAACACGATCAACACCATCGACGGCGGCACCCACATGACCGGACTGCGCGCCGCGATCACCCGTGTGATCAACGACTACGCGCGTCGCACCAACCTGCTCAAAGATGCCGACCCCAACTTCACCGGGGACGACACCCGCGAAGGCATGACCGCCCTGGTTTCGATTAAACACCCCGATCCCCAGTTTGAGTCGCAGACCAAGGTCAAACTGATGAATCCCGAGGTGCAGACCTACGTGCAGCAAGTCGTTGGCGAGGTATTCACCACCTTCCTGGAAGAGAATCCGTCTGCAGCCAGGGCAATTGTGTCAAAGTGTTTGACGTCAGCCCGCGCGCGCGATGCAGCGCGCAAAGCCCGTGATCTGGTCATCCGCAAGTCAGCGTTGGAGAGTTTAACGCTGCCCGGCAAGCTGGCAGATTGCTCTGAACGCGACCCAAGTAAAACAGAGATGTACATCGTCGAGGGTGAAAGCGCAGGCGGGTCGGCCAAACAGGGTCGTGACCGTCATTTCCAGGCGATTTTGCCCCTGCGCGGTAAGATTCTCAACACTGAACGCGCCCGTTTGGACAAAATTCTGTCCAACAATGAGGTCAAGGCGTTGATTTCGGCGCTGGGTACCGGCATCGGCGAATCCTTCGACCTGACCGGGCTGCGTTACGGCCGCGTCATTATCATGACGGATGCCGATGTGGATGGATCGCACATCCGTACACTTCTGCTGACCTTCTTCTTTCGTTATATGCAATCGCTTATCGATGAAGGGCATCTTTATATCGCCCAGCCGCCCCTTTACCGGATTAATCATAAAAACAACCACCAGTATGTCTATACGGAAGCCGAAAAAGACCAGGCGCTGAAGGCCATGGGACCGACTGCGGAAAAAGCAACGTTGCAGCGCTATAAAGGTCTTGGCGAAATGAATCCGGAACAGCTGTGGGAAACCACCATGAACCCCGAAAAACGAACGCTGCTTTCGGTGTCCATTGATGACGCCGCTGCGGCAGACCGTACCTTCGACATGCTGATGGGCGAGGCAGTCCCCCCGCGCACCCGGTTTATCACCACCCACGCGCGCACGGTACGCAATTTGGATGTGTAGTAATTTTCGCATCAGCTGTAAAAACAAAAGACCCTCACCTTACCTCTCCCTTTCAGGGAGAGGAATTTTTTTAACTCCTCTCCCGGTCAATGCAATAAACGGGGAGAGGCTGGGTGAGGGGTCTCCGGAGAAACTTGTTTTTTCGTTCCCTGCTATAATATTTTTACTCCACCATCCAATTTAGATCAACAAAGGGATAAATCATGCCGCAAGCCATCCTTTACCGCGCTCAAGACCTGACCGATTACATGGTGCGCTTTTTCCGCAAGCTTGGCGTTTCGCAACCCCACGCCGAGCGAGCTGCCGAAATCCTCATTTCTGCCGATTTGCGCGGGGTGAGTTCACACGGCATCATCCGGCTGCACTCCTATTACGGCTCGCGCATCCTCAAGGGGCTCATCGATCCAACCTCGCCCTTCACCACGGTGAGCGAGTCTCCCTCCACCCTACTCATCGACGGCGGTAACGGCCTGGGGATGGTCGTTGGTTACCATGCCATGACGACTGCCATCGAGAAGGCGCGCCACAGCGGCGTCGCTTTCGTGACCGTGCGCAACAGCAACCACTACGGCATCGCCGGCTATTACGCTATGATGGCCCTCCCGCATGACATGATCGGCATTAGCTTCACCAACGCCCAGCCGCTGGTTGCGCCAACCTACGGCCGTACCCGCATCATCGGCACCAACCCGATCGCCGTGGCAGCCCCTGCCTTGCACGAACGACCCTATGTACTCGATATGGCAACCAGCATCGTTCCCATCGGTAAAATCACGGTTTACGATAAGGCTGGCGAGACTATTCCAGAAGGCTGGGGCGTGGATAAGAATGGCGTAGTGACCACCACGCCTGCCGAGGTGCTCAAAGGCGGCGCATTGCTTCCGCTGGGGGGCTCAGATATCATGCGCGGTTATAAGGGTTACGGTCTTGGCTTGATGGTGGATATCTTTACGGGCGTGTTATCGGGCGCTGCCTTTGGCCCCGAGGTTGGCGCGCCAGGTCGGGATGCGCCCGCCAACGTTGGGCATTTTTTCGCAGCCGTTGACATCAGCGCTTTCCGCGACCTGGAGGGGTTTAAATCCGACCTGGATAGCCTGATCCACACCCTCAAAGAAGCGCCCAAGGCACTCGGCCAGGAACGCATTTATATCCATGGCGAAAAAGAATTTGAACTTTATGAGCGCAATACCCGTGAGGGTGTCCCGCTGCTGGTCGAGGTGGTCAAGGGCTTGCGGGAAGCTGGCGAACAGGTAGGCGTAGCGTTTGACCTGGAAGCTGTTGGAGAAACCAGCGGCGAAGAAGAATAGCTTAGCCCTTTTCGGTCAGGATCATCACCTCATCGCCCTGCAGAGAAAGGTAACCACCTTTTTCAATCGCGGGCAGCGTGTCATGCTTGTTCGAAAGCGCCAACACCCAGCCATTCCGCCGCAGTTCCCCGCCCATTGCCAGCCGCACCGGTCGGTGGCTGAAATTCAACACCACCAGCACCGTTTGTTCGCTATCCTGGCGCAGGTAAGCCAATAGTTTTCGCGGTTCGTAGGTCACCGGCTGGAACAAACCGCCGCGCAGAGCCGATAGTTCTTTGCGCAGTTGAATCAGCCGGCGGTAAAAATGGAATAGAGATTGGGGATCTTTGCGTTGGGCCTCTACATTGCGGGTCCCGTGGTCTGGATGCACCGGCAGCCAGGGTTTGCCAGTGGTAAATCCGGCGTGTGAGTTGGCATTCCACTGCATGGGCGAACGGTTTTTATCGCGCCCATCGAAAATGGGCCAGTATTTCTCGCCAATCCGATCCTGGATAAACCGGCGCGGCACGTGAATGTTGCGCATGCCGATTTCTTCGCCATAGTAGATGAACGGTGTGCCGCGCAGGGTTATCGTCAAGGCCGCTGCAACCTTTAGTCGCGCGTCATTGTTACCGCAGTGGTAACGGGAAGCGGTGCGGGATGTGTCATGGTTGTTGAGGGTATAGACCGGCCAGGAATCTGGGTGCATGGCTTTTTCCGTCGCCAGTATCGCTTTCTGGAAACATTCAGGATCCCAACGGCAGTGCAGCATTTCAAAATCAAAGGCCGCATGGATCAGACCGGGAGCAGTATACGCAGACACGCTTTGCGGAGTCGGCATAAATGTTTCACCCACTGCATAGCGTTCGGGGTAGGAATCCAGCAGTTCGCGTAATTCGCGCAGCAGCGGGATCATGTCCGGCTGGTTGGAATCATAAATATGCTTCTGACGGTCAAAAGCACGCAGCCCAACGGCTGGTGGGTTATCGGGTAAATCCGGATGTTTGAAAAAGTTACTGAACACATCCAGCCGAAAGCCATCCACGCCGCGGTCCAGCCAAAAGCGAACCACGTCCAAGCAGGCCTGGCGTACCTGGGGGTTGCGCCAGTTCAGGTCTGGCTGCTGTGGGTAAAACATGTGGTAATAATATTGGTCACGTTTTGCATCCCATTCCCAGCCTGGTGTGCCAAAAATCGCTTCCCAGTTATTGGGCAGGCTGCCATCGGGTTTGGCATCCCGCCAGATGTACCAATCGGAATATGGATTGTCTTTGCCCTTGCGCGACTCTTGAAACCACAAATGCTGATCGGAGGTGTGGTTGAGCACCAAGTCAAGGATCACCCGGATACCGCGCTGATGCGACTCTGTAACCAGACGGTCAAAATCAGCCAGGGAGCCAAATTTGGGATCGATATCCGTGTAGTTACTGACATCGTATCCGAAGTCAACGTCAGGCGAGGGGTAAAACGGCGAATACCAGATGGCTTCGACGCCCAATTCAGCCAGGTAGTCCAGGTGCTGGATCACTCCTCCCAGGTCGCCAATACCGTCGCCATTGCTGTCGGCAAAGGATCGCGGGTAAATTTGATAGACCACACCATCACGCCACCAGATTGGGTTTGCTGCCATGATTTGTCCCGGATTGATTGGATTTTAATATGCCGCAAGTATAGCATGGCTGATTCATGATCGGTAGGCGCGAGGCGAGTGCGCAGATAAGGTAGGGGCTGCTCGCGAGCAGCCCCTACAAAATGTTTGGGTTGGCAAGAATTCTCAGCACCAAATTCAAGGGCAGGTGCAACGCACCAACGTCAGGGCGTCTGCGTGACACGTGGCGCCTGACACGGCTCCACCTAAATTCCCCCTTTATGTTTCTTGCATAATGCCGCAGTCTGTGTTAAAATAAGTCCTGTAAGTAAGCCAACCTATTTCGCGTTCAACGAAAAGTGGGCCTCCCCCCACTTTTCTGCTTATATACGGGTTACTATTTTTGGAGAAAGTGCAAGCATGAAGAACGAATTTACCCTGGCTTTCAATGAAGTCATCGAGGAAAAACAACTGGGTCGGGAAGTTATCCTGAAGGCCCTGGAATCGGCTATGGTGTCGGCGTACCGCCGCGCTGTAAATGCTTCCAATGCCCAGCATGTTGAATCCAAGGTGGATACCGAGACCGGCAAAGTTACCATCTACGCCGAAAAAGAGGTTGTTGAATCGGTGCAGGAGACAGCAACCGAGGTCGCCCTGGAAGATGCACGCCTGGTCAACCCAGAAGCCCAGCTTGGCGACATGGTTATTGTCGAGAGCACGCCCAAAGACTTTGGGCGCGTCGCTGCCCAAACCGCTCGTCAGGTTATCCAGCAGCGCATCCGCGATGCAGAACGCCAGGCGCAGCTCGATTTCTACATGAAACAGATGGGTGAAATCGTCAGCGGCGTGGTTCAGGCCGTTGGCGCGCAGGGTCTGACCATCGGCCTGGAAATGAAGGCCGAAGGTTCCATGCCGCGCAAAGAGTTGATCCCCGGTGAACGCCCGCGCATTCATGAACGGGTGCGCGCGCTGGTCGCTGAAGTTAAGGACAACCCGCGCGGTCCGCAAATCATCCTGTCGCGCACCCATCGCAACTTCCTGCGTCGTTTACTGGAGAACGAAGTCCCGGAAATCTACCATGGCGTGGTTGAAATCCGCTCGATCGCCCGCGAACCCGGTGAGCGTGCAAAAGTAGCCGTTTCCGCAACCCAACCCGGCATCGATCCGGTTGGTGCTTGCGTTGGCATTCGCGGCGTCCGGATTCAGGCCATTGTGCGCGAACTGCATGATGAAAAAATTGATGTCATCGAATGGAATTCCGATCAGGCTGCCTTCATCGCGAAGGCGATCAGCCCAGCACGGGTGAACGGCGTGTACCTGAACGACCGTAACGCTGGCGGCAAAACCGCTACCGTGGTCGTACCGGAAGACCAGCTCAGCCTTGCTATCGGTCGCGACGGGCAAAATGCCCGCCTGGCTGCCAAATTGACCGGCTGGCGCATCGACATCAAGAGCCTGCCGGAAGCGGCAGCGGATGTTCTCAACCGCCTTCAAAAAGATGAGGAAATGGCTTCTGTCGCCCTGCAAGAGGCCGACGTGATGGTCAAGGTCGAAGAATTCCTGGCCCGGAAAGCTGAAGGCCGTCCGTTGGCGCCGGAAGAATTCGAATTATTGGTGCGTTTTGTTGACCGCGTTGAGCGCCGTTCTTCGGCTCGACCTGCGATTGAAAAAGCGGCCGTGGCTGAAATCGAAAACATCCGGGCGCTCATTCCTTCGGATGCCTTCGAACTCAGCATCCTGGACAGCGGTCTGCCCGAACACGTCGCCTACATTTTGCAAGAAGCAGGCTTCAGTACGCTTGGTGAAATGGCCGTGCAGATGAAAATTCGGCCGGATGATATCCTACGGCTGAACGGCATTGGTCCGCGCGCGCTGCAGGAAATCAACAACATGGTCGCTGCGTTGGATGAGCGCCAGGTAGTTGAGCTCGCTGCTGCCGCAGAAGAAGCAGCCAAGGTCGCAACAGAGACCGAATCGGTGCCTGCTGAACCCGAGCTGATCGAGGTTACTCCCGAGGTCGTCGCACCAACCGAAACCATTGAAATCACCGCTCCCGTCGAAGAAATCGAACCGGTGGTTGCTGAGGCAACACCGGTGGTGACAGAGCCAGCGGTTGCCGTTGACGCTGAAGTGGAAGAGGAAGAAATACCCTTCGACAAATTGTTCGAATTGCGCACCGCGATCACGACTCCGGTCGCCTCGGACGAAGAGGAAGAGGAGGAGGACGACGCCAGCGGGAAGGACAAGAAGAAAGGCAAAAAGAAGAAAAAACACGTCCAGGTGGAATATGATCCCGAAAAAGATCAGACCATCGTCTTACGCAAGCACCGCCGTGAAGGCGAAGATTGGGAATGGGATTCCTGATTCTTTATGTTGCACGATTTGAGAAAGCAAGGTGACTAAACAACCTACCAAACGTGTAAAACATATTCCGCAGCGTACATGCGTGGGGTGTCGGCAGGTGATGCCCAAGCGGAATTTGATCCGGGTAGTCCGTTCCCCGGAGGGAGTCTCCATCGACTTGACAGGTAAAACTGCGGGACGGGGAGCCTACCTGCACGATAAGAAATCCTGCTGGGAGAGCGCCTTGAAAGGGGCGTTAAACCATGCCTTAAAAATTGAATTGACCGAACAGGATCGGGACGTTTTAATCCATTTCATGGAAAGTCTGCCAGTTGACGTTATGAACGAAGCCTGACCGCCCCGCTCCTATTGCAGGATCGGGCGCTTGTCAGGGTATGCCGATCGATTTGACCCCTCAGCATCCTCCATCGTCACGGGCACCAATCCCTGGTCATAAATTTGAAGACTTTGCGAAAATTGTCAGGGGATTTAGGGACGCAAAACGGGAAACGAGGTGATTATGAGTGAAAACGGGTCAAAAACAATTGAGCTGCCTGGCAGCATTACCGTCCGCGACCTTGCGCAACGCATGGAAGCCAGCCCTATACAGATCATCAAAATATTGATGGCGAATGGGGTGATGGCCAATATTAATCAGCTCATCGATTTCGATACGGCATCCGTCGTGGCTTCGGAGATGGGATTTGAAACCAAATCCGAGGTATATGAAATCGCAGAAGATCAAGAAGCCGGCGAAATGCCGCTCTGGCGGCAGCTCATCTCGAAGGAAGATGCCGCTCGACTGGTAGATCGCGCGCCAGTTGTTACCATTCTTGGGCATGTTGACCACGGCAAGACCACCCTGCTCGATGCGATCCGGCACACCAATGTAGCCGGCGGCGAGGCTGGCGGGATTACCCAGCATATCGGTGCTTATCAGGTCGAACATAAAGGCAAAGCCATTACCTTCCTGGACACCCCAGGACATGCTGCTTTCACCTCCATGCGCTCGCGCGGCGCTCAGGGCGCCGACATCGTGGTACTGGTTGTGGCAGCCAATGACGGCGTCATGCCGCAGACGCGTGAGGCGATTGCCCATGCCAAGGCTGCACGCGTGCCGATCATCGTCGCCATGAATAAAATCGACCGCCCGGACGCCAACCCCGATTTCACAAAGAAGCAGCTCTCAGAGAACGGGCTGGTGCCGGATGATTGGGATGGCGACACTATGGTTGTTCCGGTCTCTGCCAAACAAAAACAGGGCATCGATGACCTGTTGGAAGCCATCTTGCTGGTTGCCGACAATATCGACATCAAAGCCAACCCGGAAGGCAAAGTTTTCGGCACAGTGATTGAGGCCAAGGTAGAACGCGCCAAAGGCGTCGTCGCCAATATGCTGGTGTACAACGGCACGCTCGAGCCAGGCGATATCATCGTCGCTGGACGGGCGTACGGGCGCGTCCGTGCCATGTTCGACTTCCGCGGGCGCAAACTCAAAAAAGCCGGCCCCTCCACGCCGGTACAGATCATGGGGATGAACGAAGTTCCCTCCGCCGGCGATATTTTCTTGAAATTTTCCACCGAACGCGAAGCGCGTGCGCTCGTCGAAGAACGCGCCCTGGCGCATCAGCAGCGGACGGCGGCAGCCCCAAAAGCCACACTTGAAGAGTTATTTGCCAAGGTGCAAGCTGGCGAAGTTCATGAACTACGCCTGGTGGTCAAAGCAGACGTTCAGGGTTCATTGGAGCCGATCATTTCGTCACTCAACGAACTGGGCAAAGGCGATATCAAGATCAATATTTTGCACGCCGAAGCTGGCAACATCAGCGAAAGCGATATCATGCTGGCGACTGCCTCGCATGCCATTGTGGTCGGGTTCAATGTGCAGGCGGACGCCGCCGCCCGCCGCAACGCCGAAGCCGAAGGCGTCTCCATCCGGCTGTATAATATCATCTACCGGCTGACCGAAGACATCGAAAAAGCCATGAAGGGCTTGCTCGAACCTGAAATCAAAGAAAACATCATTGGAACGGGCGTCGTTTTGGCAACATTCAAGATCTCGAAAGTCGGGGCAATTGCCGGCTGCCGGGTGACCAGCGGGGAGTTCCGCCGCAACGCCAAAGTGCGCCTGCGCCGCGAAGGAACCATCATTTTTGAAGGCGAGTTTTCTTCCTTAAAGCACGAGAAAGAAGATGTCCGCGAGGTTCGCAACGGCTTTGAATGCGGCGCGGGGTTCCGTAACTACAATGATTTTGCTGTCGGTGATCAGATCGAATGTTATGTGCTGGAGAAGGCCACCGCCTAAGCCCGGCACAGGTTTGAGGAACGAAAAATGCCGTCAAAATTAAGACTACAACGCATTGGTGACCGGATTCGCCAGGACTTATCTGAAATGATTGTCATGGGCGAAATTCGCGATCCACGCATTGCAGGCATCACCATTACCGATGTCACCATCGACCGCGAGCTGGCATATGCGGATGTGTATCTGTCTGCCCTTGAAGGCAGTGAACGCGCTGTAGAAGCGCTGCAAGGGTTTACCAGCGCCAGTGGATACATTCGCCGCGCCCTGTCAGACCGGATCGAATTGCGGGTTTTCCCGCGTTTACGTTTTCACTGGGATCCAACCCCGGAACGCGCAGACCGAATCGAGCGTCTGCTGGCGGATTTGCGCGAGGATCAACCAGTTGAACCCGCTGAGGAATCCGAGGAAGAACTGGATGAATGACGAGATTCACACCTCTATTCGCGACCGGCTAAAAAAAGCCGAACGGTTGTTGGTAACCTCCCACGTGCGCCCGGATGGAGATGCCATCGGGTCGCTGCTAGGGTTGGGTCTTTCGCTGCAGGCAGCCGGAAAGCACGTACAAATGGTCCTTCGCGATGGCGTGCCAGACAACCTGGCGCACCTGCCCGGCAGCAGCCAGATTGTCACGCGCCCCAGCGAAGCCTTTGATACTTTTATCGCGGTGGATTCGGGTGAATTGAAGCGGATTGGCAATGAAATCGTTCCACGCCAACCGGACATTCAAATTGACCACCATGTGACCAACAGCCGTTATGCGGTCATCAACCTAGTGGAACCGGATGCGGTGGCTACTGCTGCCATTCTGGCCGAATCATTGCCAAAGTGGGAGTTGCCAATCACCAAAGAGGTTGCCAGCGCCCTGTTAACCGGCATCCTGACCGATACGATCGGTTTCCGTACTTCGAACATGAATGCAAATGCGCTGCGGGTCGCCGCTGACCTGGTCGATCATGGGGCGGATTTGCCGCACCTGTACTTCCAGGGGCTGGTGTCTCGCACGATCGAAGCAGCGCGCTACTGGGGGATGGGCCTTTCCACGCTGCAGCAAAAAGATCGCTTGATCTGGGCCACGCTGCGTGAGACCGACCGCCTTGCAGTCGGTTATAATAACCTGGATGATGCTGATTTGACGGATATCCTGTCGAGCATTGCCGATGCAGATATTTCTGTATTGTTTATTGAGCACACGCCGGATATTATCAAGGTCAGCTGGCGCTCACAGCCAGGCTGGGATGTATCAAAAATTGCCGAGCAATTTGGCGGCGGCGGGCATGCTGCAGCTGCCGGGGCCGAAATCCCCGGTACGCTTGAGGAAGTGCAAGCCACGGTACTTGACGCCACTGAAAAACTACTGCTCAACGGCAATTCAAAATAGTGGGTTAAATTGCGCAATTGGCAAAAATCCTTAGAAACGCCAATTTTCCCGGGGACGATGTGAAAGGGGAGAAATGGAATTGAATGACGACCTGATAAACTCGATTTCCGGGGTGCTTGTGGTTGACAAGCCCGTGGGCCTGACTTCGCACGACGTAGTCCAGATCATCCGGCGCGGCACTTTTATTCGCCGTGCCGGGCACACAGGCACCCTCGATCCTCGGGCTTCCGGCGTTCTGGTGGTATTGTTAGGTCCCGCTGTCCGCCTTAGTGAATATGTTTCAGCGTCCGACAAGCGCTACCAGGCAGTGATTCAGCTGGGGAAAACAACGGATACCTATGATGCTGACGGACAGGTGCTCACCAGCAACCCGGTCGACAATATTACCGAAGCCCAGTTCGAAGAAGCGCTGCAGCAATTTGTCGGGGAGATCGAGCAAGTTCCGCCGCCGTATTCCGCCATTAAAATCAAAGGTCGGAAAGCCTATGAAATGGCGCGGAATGGCGAAGAATTTGATCTTCAGCCGCGCAAAATAAATGTATACAGTCTGGAACTGCTCGAATGGGCGCCGCCTGAGGCCGTGATCGATGTTTACTGCTCTTCCGGCACGTATATTCGCTCGCTGGCAAACGACCTTGGCAAGGTTCTGGGCTGTGGCGCGCACCTGGTCGGGCTGCGCCGCACAAAATCCGGACGCTTTACCCTGCGGGATGCTGTGCCGCTGCGAAAACTGCGCGAAGCCTTCGATGACGGTTCATGGTATCAATATGTGATCCCGGCAGCCGAGGCCCTCTCGGATTGGCCTTCTATTGCATTGACTGAAGCGGATGTAGATGCCATTCGGCATGGTCATCGCGTATCCGGCGAGGCAGGCATTGGCAAAATGGCCCGCGGGATCAGCGAGCAAGGCGACCTGGTTGCGCTGCTTGAATTTGACCCGGCCAGCAACGAATGGCAGCCAAAGAAGGTATTTAATTAAGATGCAGCATTACCAATCTCTCGACCCGGTCAAACTAAAACGCTCCTGGCTGACTATCGGGTCGTTTGACGGCGTTCACCTCGGTCACCAGCAAATTCTCAAGCAGCTCGTCAACGGCGCTCGAGCAGCGCAAAAGCCCTCGGTAGTAGTGACATTTTTTCCGCATCCAGCGGTAGTGCTCGGAAAAGGAACCAACGGCGGTTATTTATCCACCCCGGAGGAACGAGCCGAATTGCTCGGGGCATGCGGCGTGGATGTGGTCATCACCTTGCCGTTTACTCGCGAGCTGGCTGCCATCAGCGCGCTGGATTTTATGGAAATGTTACAGGACCACCTTGGAATCAGTCATCTCCTGGTAGGATACGATTTTGCCCTTGGCCGCGGGCGCGAAGGCAATGTGGAACGCTTGCGGGAAATCGGCCTCGAATTGGGATACCAATTGGAAATGATGAAGCCAGTCGAATTTGACGGCTCGCCCGTGTCATCCAGCCTGATCCGCCGCCTGATCCGATCAGGCGATGTGGAAGCGGCTGCAAGGCTACTGGGACGGCGCTACACGGTTGAGGGGCTAGTTGTCCATGGAGACGGGCGCGGGAAAGCTCTGGGGTTCCCTACAGCCAACCTGGAGACCTGGCAAGAACAGGTCATGCCGGTTTATGGAGTTTATACCACCTGGGCCTGGGTGGACGGGGTGCGCCATCCTTCAGTGAGCAGCTTTGGCTTACGGCCTACCTTTAAAACCGACTCCACCGTCGCCCGGCTCGAAACTTACTTGATGAATTATTCCGGAGATCTTTACGGAAAGAGCATTCGATTGGAATTCGTAGCTTATTTGCGCCCTGAATTGCGCTTTGAATCGGTGGATGCATTAATTGAGCAAATGAACCGCGACACTATTCAATCTTTGGAGGTTTTGGGAAATGAGCGCTGATTGCCAGGTATATTTGCTGGATCCGAAAAATCTGAGCCCGGAAACCATCGCGGTTACTTTTGCTAAAACCTCGCGGTCGCCGCAAAGTTTTCGCGAAATCGCTGCTGAATTAAATGATGAAAAAAGCGCCCAGTTCCATGAAAAATGGGTGGTCGGATATGGGCATGCCTCCGTAGCGGAACATGCAGTACTGCATATTGCGGTTGAAAACTGCTCCCGTCTGGCTGTCGAAGCGCTGGAATCCTGCCGGCTGGCATCCTATACTGAAAAGTCGACCCGCTACCAGAAATGGACACCGCAAGACCATCACACTCCAACCGAGTTGGATGGGCATGCGTTGAAGCCGGTTTTTATCCGGACGATCGAGGCATTATTTACCAGTTATCAGGAAGCGCTGCCTGCGGTCAAAGCGGTCATTGAACAGGAACACCCGCGCGAAGAGGGTGAAAGTGACGGCGCCTGGGAACGCCGCATTCGCTCGCGCTACGTGGATATTTGCCGCTTTTATCTGCCAGCGGCTGCCCTGGCTAACGTTGGTATGACCATCAATGCCCGCGCGTTGGAACATTCGATTTCCAAAATGCTCTCGCACCCGTTGCTCGAGGTACAGGCGCTTGGACGTGAACTCAAACGGGTCGCGCAGGAAAACACCCCCACACTGGTCAAATATGCCAACCCGATCCCCTATCTGGATGCCGTCCAGAGCGATCTTACCCGCAGTGCGGCTGAATTTTTACCCCAAAGCTCAGAACGCAGCGACTGGTGCCAGTTGGTGGATTACGACCGCGAGGTCGAAAACCGGATCCTGACAGCCTGTCTGTATCGTTTTGGCGGAAACGACTATGCGCATACTCTGTCATCCATCCGCAACCTCATCCCCACTGATCGTCAACGGCTGGCGCAGGAAATCTTGGCAAGCCTGGAAAAATTCGTCATTCCTTTGCGCGAACTGGAATACGGCAATTTTACTTTCGACCTGATGCTTGACCAGGGTGGTTATTTCGAGCTCAAACGCCACCGCATGATGACTCAGACGCCGCAGATGCTTACGACCCGGTTAGGCTACGCGTTGCCGCGCCGGATCGTTACTGCCGGGTTGGAACAGCATTTTCGCAATGCCATGCAGCTGGCCGAACAAGCTTATGAGCAAGTTGCTGCCTGGAACCCTGCGGTCGCCAGTTATCTGGTGCCGAATGCTTTTAATCGCCGCGTGCTCCTACAGCTCAACCTGCGCTCAGCGCTCCATTTGGTTTCCTTGCGCAGCGCTCCGAATGCGCACTTCTCCTTGCGCCGTGCCACCCAGCGTATGGCTGAGGAAATGCGCGCAGTTTTGCCGCTGCTGGGGGCTTACATCCGCACCGAGCCGAAAGAAACCTGGCAGCAGGTGGAGAAGGAACACTTCGCGCTGGTTTAAACGCCCTGCGGGTCTTTTTCCAACGCTTCCAGCACTTCAGTCACCTCACGCACCGTCTCAGACTGCAAACCCTGGTTGTACCAGCTTTCCATTTCAAGCAGCAGCCGGTCGCTGGCTTCACGCAGCATTTCCCGTTTCTGGTCGGAGGTTAAATCAGCGCGCCGCCGGGTGCGCTCCACTTCCGGATGGTCAGCTTTCCATTGAGCCAACCGCTGGTGGGCTGCCTGCGGGCGTTCCACCCAGACTCCCAATGGGGCGAACTGGGCGTCCATAATTTGCACAGTTGGCAGGCTGTAAATGTCGCGTTCATTGAAATACGCCCGCAAGTTTGGCCAATCTTTGCGAATAAAAAAGCGGATTTCGGCAGCTGGCGCTGCTTCCGCAAGGCGTGCCAGAATGGGTAGGTTCATCAGGCAGTCGGAGCACCATTCTTCCGTCATCACCAGAATACGCCGGGCAATTTTTAGGTTCGCCAGGCGGGATTTTTCTTCAGCAGTCAGACGAACCAACTGGTAGCGACGCTGCATAGCCGCTTGGTTAACTGTCATCCCAGCCATCAGGGCGTTCATGGTTAACCCCTTTTTCCAATCTACCTGATGCGACACAAGTTCGGCCACAAATCACCTCAACGATCGTTTTTTGAACATTGGCTTAATGATATACTGATTCCGGCCTGAAAATTCTCGAATTCCCGGAGATCCCCGTGAAAAAAACCGACTTAATCGAAGCGCTCGAAACCAGCCACGAGGCCTTCCTGACCTTGCTCGAAGGGGTGCCAGTCGAAGAATTAACCCGGCCAGGGGTAGCGGGTGACTGGTCGGCGAAAGACGTGATGTCGCATTTGCTGATCTGGGAAGCGGAGACGATCAAGCTGCTCTATTTCGTCAAAATGCACCGCAAACCGGATACCGCTCACTTCAAAACGATCAGCGACGACGAACAGAATAAAATTTGGTATGAACAGTTTAAAGATCGGCCTTACGAACGGGTTTGGAACGATTACGCGACCATTCGCGATCAAACCATTGAGCGAATTTCAGAAATCAACGACACCGACCTGAACAATACCAGCCTATTTCCATGGCTAAAGGGGCAATCCTTGGCGCAACTGATCGTGTTGTTCATTCTCCAGCATGAAGCTGAACACACCGAGACCTTGAAAGCCTGGCGCACCCGAGTCAACTAGACTCTAGCTGCCGTATGCGTCGTCATAATCCTGAATCGCGGCGAGAATCACTTCCTCGGCGCGTTCATGACCATAGACCGACTCGATGTAGGTCAACGATTCCTTGCCCGGCACCAGTTTATAGGTGCTGAAGTAGTGGCGCAGGCGTTCCACCAGCACCGGCGGCAGTTCAGAAACATCGTTGACATTCTCCCAGAACTTGTCGTTGGCCAGCACAGCGATGATTTTATCGTCGGCTTCGCCGTTATCGATCATTAATAAGCCGCCCACCACCCTGGCAGACAGGATGATCTCCGATTTACTGATCGGGCGCTCGCTGATCACGCAAATATCCAGCGGATCGCCGTCACCACGCGCGGCTGTGGGCGAAAGCTCACCGATGCGTTTGCCACAATAGGTGCGTGGGATGAACCCGTAGAGCGTTGGCGGTTGAGACGAACTGCGCTGCGGACGGTCAACCTTCAAATAGCCTGTTGTCTTTTCGACCTCGTATTTGACCAGGTCAAACGGTGTAATTTCGATATAAGCAGTAACGACTTTGGGAGGGTTTGGGCCAATTTCAAGCCCGTGCCAGGGGTGCGGCCGCCAGCGAAAAAACGGATTAGGGAAGGACAATGGTTACTCCTCAATGAAATGCGCTTGATGGGATCAATTATACCAACCCAGCATCTAAAAGCACATACAAGATTACATATAAACCTCCCGGGGCGAGCGCAAATATTTATGACAAAAGCCAGGTGAAAAACGTAAACTGGTGTATTGACAAATCCTTTTGAGGTTGTATAATCACACAAACATATCCAGAAAGACGTTGACGAGGACGAGTAAGCTCCGCCCGGACGGTACAGAGAGCAGGAAATAGTGAGAACCTGCCCGCACAGCGCAGTTGAATGGACCTATGAGTTGCAGGGTGAACGCTTACGAGAGTAGCCAGTAGCCCGCGCCGGGTATGCCACCGTTATCAAGGCAAAGGGTATCGCCACCATTGAGCAGGCCGTACCCGAAAAGAGTGAGGCTGGCCGTTCCCTTTGTGCATCACAAAGGGATTTTTTATTCAAACAGCAGCCTAACCGGGGTGGCACCGCGGATTTATGTTCGTCCCCACGAGCATAGATCCGTTTTTGTTTAAGGAGAAACACATGGCTGAAACTCGGAAACGCATCCTCACCGGGCACCGACCCACCGGCCCCCGTCACCTGGGGCACCTGGTAGGCACTTTGACCACCTGGGCAGCTTTGCAAGATACCCACGACTGCTTTTTCCTGATTGCTGACCTGCATGTGCTGACAACCGATTACCAACACCCGCAGCAAATTAGCAGCAACACGCTGGAAGTACTTTTAGACTGGTTGGCGGCCGGCATCGACCCGAAGCGTTCTACGCTGGTGCTGCAGTCAGCCGTCCCTGAGCATTCCCAGCTCGCCTTACTGTTTAGCATGTTGGTAAGTGAAGCCCGGCTGCGGCGCAACCCGACTTACAAGGAGCAGGTAAAGCAGTTGAATTTGCAACCCTCCCTGGGCCTTCTGGGATACCCCGTATTGCAAGCGGCTGATATTTTGCTCTACCGGGGTCAGGTTGTTCCGGTCGGGGAGGATCAACTGCCGCACATCGAACTGGCGCGCGAAATCGCCCATCGCTTCAATCAGTTGTACCGCCCCATCTTTCCCGAGCCGAAGGCTTTACTCTCCACAGCGCCGCGGCTACCTGGCACCGATAACCGCACCATGCACAGTTCTTACGGGAATACCATTCTCCTGGGAGATTCACCTGAAGAAACCACCCGCAAGGTGATGAGCATGTATACCGACCCTACACGTATTCATCCGACTGATCCAGGTCACGTGGAAGGTAATCCGCTGTTTATTTACCTCGACCTCTTCGACCCGGACGTGGAACGGGTAAAAGGTTTCAAGGCGCGCTATCAGGCCGGCACAGTTGGAGATGTAGTGGTCAAGCAGCATCTGGCAATGGTGCTCAACCAATTTTTAGCTCCGCTGCGTGAAAAACGTGTGGAACTGGCCGAGGATAAAGACGCCCTGCTTGGCATGCTTCACGACGGAAGTTTGCATGCCCGCAAAATCGCCCGCCAAACCCTGGCTGAGGTTATGGAAAGCATGGGGCTCAACCTGAGCGTAAACCAGCCCTAGCGAAACGCAATAATTTATCGCATCCAGTTATTTCGGTGCGTTCGACCGGATGTTTTCCAGATTTTAGTAATATGTCTGGGTATCAGGTTGCGAACTCGGTCGAACACACCCTACAGATGGAGCGAACGCACCAATTTATCAGAGTCCGGCGTAGGGTGCTGTTCGCCTCAAATAATCAGAGATGGTTTCGGAGCGCACACCGCCGATTTCACTTGAAGTGAGGCGAACGCACCAGTAAATTGTTATTTTGGTGCGTTCGACCAGATACGATCCGGGTATTGGTTACCAACTCGGTCGAACACACCCTACTGCTTGAGCGAACGCACCAAAATTCCCACATCCGGCGTAGGGTGTTGTTCGCCCCGCATGATCAGAGAAGCTTTCGGAACGCACCTCGCTGACTTCACTTGATGCGGGGCGAACGTGCCATTAAAGTTTATTCGCCCTCATATTCCCGACCTACCCATCAATAAAAAGGGGCGCACAAACCGCGTGCGCGCCCCTGTCAGGCATTCCACCATTGGCGAGTGCTGTGGCCTACTCCGTCTGCTCTTTCTTTTCCAGCTCGGTCAGCATGGCCTCGTCCTGTTTCAAATTACGCCAGCGAACGATCAAACTGCCGATGTAGAACGCAAGAACCCCAAAAATAACCCCGTAACCGGCAATAAAATACGAAAGTGTGTTTGCAGGACCTTCCATCGTTTATCTCCTCTCAATCCATTCCTTAGCCGGTTACGATTGCAGCTTCAACTTGAGCTGCTCGACCTTATCAGACAGCACGCCCAGGCGCACCCGGTGCCATAACAGGGTGACAAAACCCACGGTGAAGGTCAACAGGCTGAACATGAAGGTCTGGGTCATCTTTTGGGTCATATCAAACGCGCCTTCAGCGCCCGGATCATTGCTGCCAATTACCACAGGGTGGATGGTGCGGAACAGACGAATGGAGAAAAAGGTGAGCGGGACGCTCAAAAAGCCGATGATAGCATAGACAGCGCCAAAGCGGGCGCGCCGCTCGGGTTCCTCGATACCGGAACGCAGCATCAGGTAGGCAAAGTAAACCAGCTCCATGACGGTCGCGGTGGTCAAACGCGGATCCCAGGTCCACCAGGCGTTCCAGATCGGGCGCGCCCAGATGGAACCGGTGACAATGGTGATCAATGCGAAGACAATGCCGATCTCCACCGCTGCCAGCTCGACCCGGTCATAACGCTCATCCTTTTTGACCAGGTAAAGCACGCCGTAGAAGGCCGCCACGGCAAAGGCCAGCATGCCGATCCAAGCTGAGGCGACGTGGAAGTAAAAGACCTTTTGCACCAGGCCCATCACGCGTTCCAAAGGCGCATAGAAAAAGACCAGAGCCACCGCCGCCACAAACATCGCGCCCGCAACGACGTCCAGCACGGTCAATAATTTAGGTTTTGCGTTCATCCTATCCTCCAATGACGAATGATTATTCCTCAACCACGCTGTCAAATACCATAAAGGCGACAGCGGTAAATACGACATCATAGGTAAGCAACAAATTGAGCCACGGTTGAATCTCGGTTATGTCCAACCCCTGCAGGTAGCCACCCGTGGCTTTGACCGCCGCCACAACTACTGGAATGGCTACCGGGAAGAGTAAAATCGGCAGCAGGATATCACGGGTGCGCGCCTGAACTGCCATACTCGAAAGCAGCGTGCCAACTGCTACATAACCCTCAGAGCCTAGTAGAATCGTTAACAGCAGGCCGGGGATGAACAGGTTGGTGTTATACAGCACCGAATAAATCGGCAGGACAATGACAGCCACCAGCAGCATAAACACCCAGTTGGCCAGGGTTTTGCCCAGGTAAATGGCCGCCCGGTCCACCGGTGCCAATAACAGCCCGTCCAGGCAGCCGCGATCCTTTTCAACTGCCATCGAGCGGTTCAAGCCCAACTGTCCGGCAAAGGTAAACGTCACCCACAATACGCCGGCTGTAACATTGGCGCGGACTGTTGATTCCAGTTCAAGCGCAAAGTTGAAAATCAAGATAACCAGCAAGGCAAAAACCAACATGGCCGAGAGCAACTCGCGGCTGCGCCATTCAGCGCGCAAGTCCTTCCAAACCACCGCGCTTAACGCGCGCATAAACGGAGCAAACCCGCTCATAGGGCTGCCTCCGCTTTATGATTTTTTGCGTTATTCTGGGCAAGTTCCAGGGTTTTCCGATAATATCCAAGCAGGCCGTCGCGCGCGATGTCCTGGCGCTGGACGCTGCCCTGAATCGTCCCGCGAGCCAGCACGTCAAAGCGCGAGGCCAGATCTTCGGCGCGCGACAGGTCATGCGAGGTCATAACTACCGTCCGCCCGCGGACTGCCACCTGACGCAGGGCGGCATCTAGCATGTCGCAGGCATCCTGATCCAGGCCGGTATGCGGCTCATCAAGCAGCAGCACTTCGGGGTCGTGCAAAATGGCGCGACCGATGGCCAACCGCTGCTGCATTCCGCGTGAGAAGGTGCGCACCAGATCGCGCCGGCGGTTGGTCAGACCAACCTGTTCCAGTACTTCGTCCATGCGCGCTGAAAGTTTATCCACCGCATACATGCGGCCGTAAAACAGTAAATTTTCTTCTGCACTCAAGTCACCATACAACAGCGGCAGGTGGCTGACCACTCCAAGACGGCGGCGGACGCTGGCGGCCTGGTGCGGCAGAGAGTACCCGGCGACGCTGACGCTTCCCAGGGTCGGGCGTGAAAGAGATGACAAAATCCGCAAGAAGGTCGTCTTGCCGGCTCCGTTGGGTCCAAGCAAGGCGACAAACTCGCCGGATTCAACCCTGAAATCCAACTGGCGTAACACGACTTTCGGCCCAAACCGTTTGACAAGCCGACTAACTTCGATGATTGCGGTCATAAAGGGGCTACTTCGTTAAAGTTTGGAGTTTTTCTTTTAATTCCGCGCGGCGTTTCTGGTAAGCCTCTTCCGAGAGACTGCCCGATTGAAAGCTGTCGTCTAGCGCGATGATGGCATCCATGATAGTATCCTGGTCCTCTTCAGCCGGCTCTTCTTCGGTCTCATCCTCAACGGCAAACTGTTTTCGTTGGCGCCACATCCAATAACCCGCGCCAACCAAGACCAGTCCCAACACGCTGCCGCCAATGATCAGCCCGGTAGAACTGCCCGTTTCGACGTTCAACGATGACGATACCCGGCCTGAAAGCGTCATCTCCAGTGTTGAACCGGCCTGCAGCCCGGAGGCAGTAAACATTTCCAGGTTGATGCCCTGCACCTGTCGCGTTCCGGTACTTTGCAATTGGTCACTGGTCAGTTTGACCGTGCCTTCCGGCATCATAATCACCGCAGCATCGACCTCCATGGGGATGGGAATATTAAGCTCCGCCTTGCGGTTGTACGGCAGGTCGTATGCAAACAGAATCTGAGTGCCTTCGCCGGGCTGGATGCTGGCAGAATCGGCAAAACCTTTTTCGGTCTGAATATAGCGCTCACCCAGGACGCTATCCTGGAATTGTAAATTGGTGGCGCCTTCGGGAAGGTCGAAAGCCACGGTGCCCTGGCCGTTGGCTGAGACGATGGCTTGATTGCCGGTATTGTTCAAGATGAACAATTCCACAACCTGAACTACCCCTGCGCGGGTAAAGTCAAAGAACAAGTGCAAGCGGTCAGCGCGCAAAGCTTTCGCGTCAGTGGTTGTTCCATAAAACGGAATAGTCAGTTCGACTACGGCTCCGGGCCGGGTATCGGTACTGTGATACACATCCGAGCTAAAAGTCAGACCCTGGTAATCCACCGCGGCAATGAAGGTGCGCCCGGGAACGAATTCAACTTTATCAAACTCGAAGCTCCCGTCGGGTTGCACTGTCGTCTCGGCCTGGTAAGCCTGATCCATGCTGTCAAATCCAGCAAGGGTGACGGTTAAATCTGCGGGGATTTCGACCCCTTCGGAGGCCATGAGTTTACCGGTGACGGTCAGTTCAGACGGTAAAGTCGATTCAGGCGTCCCAGCAGGTGTAGCTTCTTGATCCGGCAAATTGGGTTGCGGTAAAGGTTCGGCGCTGCCAACCGGCATAGCAGTTGCCTGGGCCTCGTCCGCAGCTTCCGTCGCGGTGGGCTCTGGCGTTACCGCGGAGGTTCCGCTCTGCACGCCAAAGCTGAGAAGGCGCACATACTGCGCTACCCCATTTAATTCTTCCGCAGTCAGACTATCGGCATAACCGGGCATGTCTCCGGTGCCCTTTTCCGTTACGGCAACAATTTCATCTAGTGATAACTGTGCCAACCGTCCTGATTCCCGCTGCCAATCGGGCGCGTTTTGGCCGCCCGTACCCTGCGCGCCGTGACAAGTTTCACAGCTTGCTGAATAGACCTCCTTGCCTGAGGTAGCAGCGCCGCTGGAAAGCGAAAGGGTTAGCGCATAGGACACAACGTCCCAGCGCTGGCGGTCATCCAGGCTGGTAAAGCCCGGCATATAGCGCTCCAGGTTCCCGTTGGTTACCATGTTGTACCAGTTCACCGGACGGGCAGCGGCTGCCAGCGCCGGATCGGCCAGCGCGGGTACCAGAACAGGTAAATTCTCGCTTTGCGGTCCATCGCCCTGGCCAAGGTCGCCGTGGCAAGGAGCACATTTTTCGTTGAAAATAACTGCCCCGGCCTGAGGGTCAGGTGGAACAATCGGGAAAACTGATTCGGGTACAACAGGTGTATCCTGGGCTGAATAGGACTCCGCGTCAGGGGGCGGGGTAATGTCGGATGCCAGGGACACCGCGCAACCTGAAAGGATGATGATGGTCAAGACAAGAAGAATTAAGGCGGAACTTCGCTTCATCAAGGGCATATTGAGCTCGATTTTCGGAAAATTTAGAGGGTAGTACCACAGTGGGAGCAAAAAACGTCGGAATTTTGCGCCGGGTTACCACATTTGGGGCAAAAGCCAGCCGATTTTTCCTGGCGCTCGCGGCGGCGTGCAGCGATCGCCAATTCCAGATCATCCATCCCATTGTTTGCAATCCGGCGAACATCGGTTCGGCGTGCAGCAACTGCCGCTTCCAGCCGGTCTTCGGCCGAGGAACCGCTACCGTCTCCAGGACCCAGTTGGTCCAACTGGCGCAGGACATCCGCACCGGTAGTCATCAAAGCGGTGCGTTGCACAGGGTAGTCTTCAGCCGGGATTTTCCCAAGCGCCTGATCAAAATCCAGTTCCTGCAGGGCAGTCAGCACGCGGTCACGTTCAGCCAGCAATGCTGAACGTTTATGGTCGATATCATCGGCAGATTTCTGATTAGCGACCAGCTTTTCACTGGCCGGGTGACGGGTTAGCGGCAGGCTAATATAAATCCCCACCCCCAGCGCCAGTGCCAAAATCAACATTACCGAACCAAGATCCATCAGGAAGATGCTCCTCGAAGAATTGGATTATTGCAAGACTTGATCGATCACGCTTTGAATTTCTGCGGTGGAAAGGAATGGTCCTTTTTTCACGTAAGCCAGTTTGCCTTCGCGGTCGATGATATAGGTCTCAGGCACACCCTGAATACGGAACATTTGCGAGATTTTGGTCCGCAGGTCAGGGCCGTTAGCATACGTCAGGCCGAATTTATTGATAAAGGCAAGCGCTTCGGGTTCGGTGTCAACGTAATCAACTCCAAGGAAAACCACTTCCCCGCCCGGTTTATAGTACTGGTAGGCCGATTCCAGTTCGGCGGCTTCCTGCTCGCAGGGTTTGCACCAGGATGCCCAGAAGTTGACCACGATTACTTTGCCTGTCAGGTTGGCAGTATCGATCGTCTCTCCGTTGAAGGTGGTGACCGAGAAACCAGGCACTTTCTGGCCGACTGTGATCGGGCCGGATTGCGCCCGGCGCAGCCCCAGGCCAACCAACAGTAAAAATGCCACCAGACCGGTAAAAGCCAGCCCTACCACCCAGGTTGGCAGACGGCGGGGCTGTTCCTGGGGCTTAGGTTCGTCTTGAAGGGTATTCATCCGGTATCCTCATTCCATCGATATCTTCTGATTTACTCGCCGTGTTTCCGGTGTTGTTCAAGTTCAGCTTCCAATTGAGAAAAGTATGGGTCCGTCTGATCCGGCTCAGCCGGCAGCGGGCTGACCATATCAGAATTTTTATTTTTCATCGACCGCAGCACACGGTAGACCAGATACACGCCACCCAGGAAAATGAGCGGCGGCAGGATGTAAACCAGCCAGTTCAGTCCGCGGGTCGGCGGGGTGCTGAGCACTCGATCACCGTACTGGGCAACAAAATAATCTTTGATCTGCTCTTCAGACCATCCAGCAGCCAGTTTTTCGCGGATCAACGCTCGCCACTGTGCGCAAGCCTGGGTCGGACATACGTCCAGCGATATATTTTCACACACCGGGCAGTAGAGTTCTTTAGCAACTTTGTTGACCTCATTATCCGACGGTGTGGGGTTTTGCGCCTGAACGCTGAAAAACGAAATTCCAACCAACAACAGCCCGATAACGAGCGCAAATAATGGGAATGGCAACGGTTTTTTCTTTGCAGAATTCATAGAGGTGATCCGTGAACGGTTAATCTGCACTTTGTACTTCCGATGGGGACAACTTACGTTTTGCCGACCGAACTCGAACCGTTTCAGGGTCTTTATCCGGCCAGGAAGCCACCAAGGTGCCAAAAATGAAGACAAATCCACCAAACCACAGCCAGTTTACCAGCGGGTTGTGATAGATCTTAAATGTCACCCCGGTGGAAGAGATCGGTTCCCAGTCAACCAGCAGCACATACAGGTCGTCTTCCATGGTGCTGCGCACGCCGGGGATAGTCATCGGCTGTTGCGAGTCGTAGTAGTAATCACGGCGTGGGTAGAGCTGGCCCAGGTATTTACCATCGCGTTCCACTGAAACCACCGCGCGCGCCACATTGCGCCCATCTGCGGTGTCGAAAATATCCAACTTGTCAAAAGTTATGGTGTAATCACCCAAAGCCATCTGCCCCCCCGGCGGGATGGTGCCCTGTGTTTCAGTTTGGAATAACTCGATGCCGATGATGCCAAGCGCCATCAACACCACACCGATGTGAATGATGTACCCGCCGTAACGCCGGCGGTTGCGGCTGGCCAAATTCCACAGGGCGATGAATACATTTTCTTCGCTGCGGCGCATTCTGGCTGCCACGCCGCGGTAATATTCATACAAAGTAATTAAGGCAACAAACGCGCAAAGCCAGAAGGCCAGCAGCGCTGCAAAGTGACGGACACCCAGGACATAAGCCAGGATCGGGATCGCCAGTGAGACCACAAACGGTTTCCACATGGCTTTGCCAAGCGTTTTCACTGTTGAATGCCCCCAGGCGGAAAGCGGCGCGACTCCCATCAACAGCAGCAGACCGGCAAACAGCGGACCGGTGGAGCGCTCATAGAACGGCGGGCCAACGGTCACCTTCTGGCCGGTGAACAATTCAGAAATAAGCGGGAAGAGCACGCCCCAGAAACAAACCACCAAAATACCCATAAAGAGCAGGTTATTGAGTAAAAAGAGCGCCTCACGCGATAGCAGTGAATGCATTTCACCTTCAGAGCGTAAAGCGTTCCAGCGCTGCAGCAGAAGCGCCAGCGAGATGGCAAAGGTGACGCCGATGTACCCGAAGAACAACGGCCCGATTGCACTTTGCGAGAAGGCATGCACGGATGACAGTACGCCTGAGCGGGTAAGGAAGGTGCCAAAAATAACCAGCGAATAGGTTAGGATGATCAAGATCATATTCCAGCGCTTGAACAGTCCGCGCTTTTCCTGGATCATCACCGAGTGCAAAAATGCTGTTCCTGAAAGCCACGGCATGAAGGCGGCAATTTCCACCGGGTCCCAGGCCCAGTAACCGCCCCAGCCGAGCACATCATAGGCCCAGCGACTGCCAAGCACCAGCCCCAGAGAGAGGAACAGCCAGGCAACCAGCGCCCAACGGCGAGTGACGCGAATCCAGCGGTCATCGGTTCGTCCGGTAATCAATGCGGCGATGGCAAACGCAAACGGGATAACAAACGATACAAACCCGAGATACAACATTGGCGGGTGGATGACCATGCCAGGATGACGCAGCAGCGGGTTCAATCCGCGCCCGTCGAAGGGAACCAGCGGTGTCGCGCCGGTAGGTTGGAACATGGCAACTGCCTCGCTGCCGCCGGCTGTCTGCCAGAACCGCACGAATGGGTTCTCGATGAAGATGCTCATGCCAACGAAGAACACCAGCGTTACCAGCGAAACGACAATCACCCACGGGAGGAACTCGCGGTCGCGCTGCCATTTTCGCAGGGTGACGGCTGAAGCAAAGGATGCCAGCAGCCAGGACCAGAAAATCAACGATCCAGCCTGCCCGCCCCAAAGCGCGGTGACTTTCAAGTACATGGGCATGGTGCTGCTGGTGACGTTATATACGTACTGAACTTGATAATCGCCGTTGACTAACAGGAAGATGATCGACAGCGCTACCAACGAGATCAAAGGGAAAGTCAGCAGCATTGCCTTGCGGGCGCTTTCGACCCAGGCCAGTGAATTTTTACGCGCGCCGTATACCGCCGCAAAAATGCCGTAAATCGAAACAACCAACGTGATAACCAGGGCGCCGAAACCAAAGTTCGAAACCATGACCACTCCCTTCAACAGGTAACATTAAGGAAGCCGGGTGGTGCGCACCCGGCGTTATATTTTAAATGGAACGACTTACCCACCCTCAGCCTGTGCTGGAACTGCCTCTTCATACTTGGTTGGACACTTCAGCAAAAGTTCCTGGGCAACAAACACACCATTTTCGTTCATCCGACCCGTCATAATTGCCTGGGCTTCATTGCGCAAGAGGTCGGGCATGACGCCGTTATATTCAACCTTGATGCGCGAGCGGGTTGGATCGATGACTGCCTGATGAAGGACTTCCGCCAGGCCGCCCTGCGCCTCGATAACCGCATTATCTCCGGGAACATGGGCTACTTCAAAGGTCAACTTGAGATTTTGCGCGTCATACTGGATGGTGTCGCCAATCACTGCGCCGGACACCCGAATTTCGCGTCCATTGACATCAACGCCTTTTTGATTCAGTTCATCGACCGTTAGAAAGTACTGGGCGCTGGCCTGGGTGGAGGTGAAAATCAGGTAGACGATTGCTGCTATGATCAGCAGACCGCCGATAAAAAATTTTGCGCGGTTTCGCGGTGCAGGTTTCGCTGCGCTTTCGTTTAACGCCATGCTGCCTCCATGGTGAAGATTTTTGGATTTTTGGACAATACTTGCGAGACTACCTTAATTTTCCACATTTGGATTAATACAAGGTTAATGGATGGGTAATTAAAGCTGAGAAAAAAAACCAGTTTGTGAATACCGTAATTATCGGGCGGCAAAATTATATCAGAAAATCCCACCATTTCGGGTCTGATTCTCAAATAATCGGCCTGGCTCGTCGTTAAGCAAACCGACCGGGCTAATCGCAGCAGGCTAACCAATCTGGCAGGCTTTCAAGCAGACGGTTCATGACCAACTGGGTGCCCGCCTCAAAAACGGCATGATTCCCATAAGCCTCGCCCCCATCCACGCCGACCAGATCGCTTACCCCGCGCAAAATCAAGCAGCGCACCTGGTTGCGGGCAGCGACCCAGGCAATGGCGCCGCTTTCCCAGTCGGCAGCAACTGCCTGATAGCGGCTAACAAGCAGCGGCACTTCGTCCACCAGGATATCCCGGTCTGCGGAAATTAGACGTTCCCGGCGGACAGGCAGCGGATAAGGTTCGCTCAGCCAGCTCAAATCGAGGCGGGTGGCGTAATGATCGATAGCAGCCTGCGGGTCGCTCATCTGCTCGATGATGTCATATACCAGAGTGCTTT